>ENA-UOOI01000593-UOOI01000593.1-fermentation-metagenome-genome-assembly--contig:-NODE-593-length-45078-cov-7.190747_pt1 | contig 45078 bp, 46 predicted proteins | sample MGYA00245779_ERZ724027 | MGnify/ENA primary metagenome ERZ724027 (study PRJEB28704, sample SAMN03018318) | fermentation metagenome | biome: anthropogenic terrestrial biome; feature: soil; material...
TGCGCCGATGGTACTCTACTTAGGGGAGAGTAGGCCGCTGCCAGACTTTATGATTAAATCCTCTTGATTTTACCAATAATATAATATATAATATTTATCAGATGTTCCTCAGTAGCTCAATGGTGGAGCGACCGGCTGTTAACCGGTAGGTTGCAGGTTCGAGCCCTGCCTGGGGAGCCATTTATATATATACGCGGATGTGGCTCAGTGGTGGAGTATCGGCTTCCCAAGCCGAGGGTCGCGGGTTCGAATCCCGTCATCCGCTCCAAATTAAGATATGAATAATGATATTATGCTTGCATAACCCTGGGAAGCCTTTGCTGATTGGCTTTTCGGGGTTTTTATCGCTTTAAAAACTACTGGTTATGCAATGGTTAAAAGGCCTAAGCTCTGAGCGGAATTAAGCAAGAAAAGAATAACTCCTATGGTAAAATGAAAGCGCCTGGTAATCGCGAAACAAGAAGATCATAGGAGTTGCCACATGAATAACGATATAGACAGTTTATACATACAAAAGTGTATTTTATAAGGGATTATGCACTGGTGCGATAACGTAATTACTTAAGGCGTTTCAGTGGCTCGAAAAGCAAAAGGACAATATTGAATCCATGTGTGAAGTCCAGTTGATTGGTATTCAAGTCGGAGTGCCAGCATACAGAAGCGCATTATTTATAGCCGTGACATTGATAATTGCCTCGCTGAAAAGAAGAACTAGTTATTTTGCTGGTTTGCGGGCTGCTTTGTCAAGCTGAAAGAAGCTGTCAATACATACGATGTGTAAATGGTATGTCATCTTTGAGAGGAGGAAGATAAGTGCCCTTTACCATTGTTCGTCAGGACATCACAAAAATGAAGGCCGACGCCATCGTCAATGCTGCAAACACAGACCTTGCTATGGGCGGCGGCGTTTGCGGTGCCATATTTAAAGCTGCGGGAGCGGCACAACTCCAAGCCGCCTGTGATAAACTCGCTCCGATAAAGACGGGTGAGGCTGTTATTACGCCGGGCTTTAATCTCCCGGCGAAGTTTGTCATTCATGCGGCCGGTCCCGTCTATCAGCAGTGGAACAAAGAGCAAAGCGAGGAGCAACTCCGCGCCTCTTATACGAACTCGCTGAAACGGGCCATTGAAAATAAGTGTGAAAGCATAGTGTTTCCACTGATTTCAAGCGGCATCTATGGTTATCCGAAAGACGCAGCTCTGCAGGTCGCGACCGCTGCAATCCAGGCTTTCCTTGCTGACCATGATATTGATGTGACGCTTGTGGTGTTTGACAGGTCGGCATTTACCGTCAGCCGCGAACTGCTGGGAGCTGTCGAAAGCTACATCGACGAGCATTACGTTGAAACGCACGAAATCAGGAGACGACTGCTTGATGTAGAGCGGGAAGCCCTACCCAAAGCCGATGAGGGCGTTAGTAAATATAACGAGACTCTTTTTGAAGAGATGATTGCCCCATCTGTCGGCGCACCCGCTCCGCTTGATGATTTGGTCGGCAACCTTGACGAGCCGTTCTCCAAGATGCTTCTGCGTCTTATTGATGCCAAGGGAAAGACAGACGTGGAGATTTATAAACGTGCCAACATTGACCGAAAGCTGTTTTCAAAGATCAGAACCGGCAAAGGCTACATGCCGAGCAAGCGTACGGCTATTGCCCTCGCCGTTGCGTTGGAATTGTCACTCGATGAAACGGACGACTTTCTGAAGCGGGCCGGCTATGCGCTGTCACACGCCGTCAAGTTTGATGTTATCGTGGAGTATTTCATTACAAATGGCAAGTATGATGTTTTTGAGATAAATGAAGTACTGTTCAAGTACGACCAGCCGTTGTTGGGTGGATGAGAATGTATATCTGTAAAATCCCATTTGTGATCCTGTTTGCGTTTTGCAAGCATGACGAAAACGGCTCCCAAATACTGTACCAAGGGCAGAGATGAGGACTTTGGCGATGACATAGGCTATTGCGAAGAATTCAAATGCGGCCTGTATGAACAGCAGTCATAATGTCGCTTTCGAAGCGACCATGCGCCCCTCCCAAAAGTTTAGAATTAAGTTAATCTAAAACTTTAAGGAGGATACGGCAATGAAAAAAGGATTAACAGAACTGGTTTTTATACTCGACAAGAGTGGCTCGATGAGTGGACTGGAAGCCGATACCATAGGCGGGTACAATGCAATGCTCACAAAACAGCAGGCAGTAGAGGGCGAATGCCATATCACGACGGTGCTGTTCGATAACAACTACGAACTTCTCCACGACCGTATCGACATTAAGGCGGTCAGTGCTATTACGAAAAAGGAATACGTTGTCGGAGGTTCCACTGCATTGCTTGATGCGATTAGCAGGACGATAAACAAAATCGACAATGTTCAGAAGCATACCGCTGATAGCTACCGAGCCGAAAAGGTGATGTTTGTGATTATAACAGACGGCGAAGAAAACTCCAGCCGGGAATACTCTGCCGAAAAGATTAAGGCGTTGATCGAGCGGCAAAAGGAGAAATACGGGTGGGAGTTCATCTTCCTTGGAGCAAACATCGATGCCGTACAGACCGCCGGGTGGTTTGGAATAGCACCTGACAGAGCGGTTGACTATCTCGCCGACAGCAAGGGTACGGAATTGAACTTCAAGGTGATGAACGCGGCTGTGGCGGCCTTCCGCGAAGCAGGCACTGTTAATGAGGCTTGCTTTGAGGAAATCCGTAAGGACGTAAAGCGGCGAGGGGGCCGGAAATAATGCTCGGTGCGATTATCGGCGACATCACAGGTTCTGTCTTCGAGTATCATAACATCAAAACAAAAGACTTTTCGCTGTTTGGTGACGCCAGCTTTTTTCAGATGATACAAATCAAAGAATACATAGAGCGTAAGCATGGATAAGACCTGAGTAAAACTTTGGAAAAAATCTGCCCGGTTTATCGCTTGTACAACGGGTTCGTTGACAAAATTTCCGCAACCGATGGAAATGGCGCACCATATCAAAGATTCACGATAAACACAAATCAAGACAAGTGATACTGTGTTTGCACGACCCCCGAAAGGCCTTTGCTGATGGCTTCCACGGGGCTTTTTATTGCTCAGAAAACCGCCGGTTATGCCAGTGGAGGAAAGGCCCTGACTCTTAGATAAATGTCAAGATAAGATATCTGAATAATTGTATGATATAATCTATATTAGAGGTGATCGATATGTTGGATGAAACAATTTCAAAAAATAAATCTGCCATAGATGGGTATACGGGGATGGATATACCTAAATTTCTGGAGAAACCCTCCCCGATTACCGACATAAGGGAAACGAAAGAGTACGATGTCGTCGTAGTCGGAGCAGGATCCCCCGGTGTTCCCTGCGCTCTTGCTGCCGTTGAAGCGGGCGTTAAGGTGGCACTGCTGCAAAAGGAGAAGTTCGCTGCGGCGAGGGGGAATGCCGGAGCGGGCATTGATCTTAAGGCCAGTGACCCGGCCGATGTCGAGAGCTTGGTTTCCCTGCTGATGGCCGATTCTGCTCATCGGCCCAAGCGTGAATTGATCGAGCTGTGGGCGGAAAACTCCGGCGAAGCTGTACAATGGCTCCTTGAAAAATCGAAGGAAGCCGGTGCGCAAATCATCGATATGGGCAATGGGCCGCAAGAAGCCATGCTCAAGAAGTACGGCTACAACATAAAATTCCTTACCTCGTATTTTGGACCCAAACCGTACGATACCGGTTCGGGAATGATAGCCTTGTGCAAACAGGCTGTAAAAGAAGGAGTCGACGTTTTCTACAGCACGCCTGCCCAACAGCTGGTCGTCGAGAATGGAAGGGTGACCGGCGTCATAGCCAAGGATAGTCAGGGATATGTGCGCTTCAATGCCAGGAAAGCCGTCGTGGTCGGCACCGGCGACTATCAGAACGATGCGGGTATGCTTAGATACTATATGCCGGACGTGGTGAATCTGCAGTGCAAAAAGAACGGCAGAACCGGCGACGGGCACAAGATGATCGTGTGGGCCGGCGGAAAGATCGAAAACGTAGGGCACACCAAGATGTGCCATGACTTCGATTCAGGCCCGGCCGGCATGTGCGATATGCCTTTCCTTCGCGTAAGGCTGAATGGAAGGCGATTTTGTGACGAGACCGTCGGAATGGAGCTCATGAACTGCTACCTGCTTAGCGCGGAAGATCAGGGCCACTACTGCCAGATATTCGACTCGTCCTATATGAGCAAGGCAGCTGGTTGGCCGGGCGCGCCGGCCGACCCTGAGGAAATGAAAAAGTATATGCCTGAAGAGAAAGCGGATCGTACCGGTGTGATCAGAGGGCTGATCAACACCTTTAAAGCCGACACTCTGGAGGAACTTGCTGCAAAGCTGGGAATCAAAGACACTGAGGCGTTCGTCGCAACTGTCAAGCGTTATAACGAGATGGCCTCCGCCGGGCAAGACACCGAGTTCGGCGTGCCGTCCAAATATCTGAAGACGATCGACACGCCTCCGTATTATGGTATTCACCGCCATATACGCCTGACCATGGCCTGCTCCGGCGTGGAGGTCAACGGTGATCTCCAATGCCTCGACACCGAAGGGAAGCCCATTGAAGGGCTATATGCGATAGGAAACTGCGCGGGGAACTTTTACGGCGGCGTTGACTACCCGCTGACAGTGTTTGGGCTGAACCTCGGTCACAACTACACCGAGGGATACGTTGTCGGCAAAATGGTCGCGGCTCTGTAAGCCCCGTCCCATAATGCTGCGGCAATAAGACTCATTGCAAAAAGCGCTGCGTAGGGACAAGCCTGCGTAGCGCTTTTGCGTATATCCGCTCTGACGGATAAAAGTCCTGAATTAGTTCGTCAGTGGGAAAGATACAGCCAACGGCAAACGCACCGCCGGTGACGGCAAATAATTTTAGTTGAAAAACTTAACCTTTTTGATAAAATGCTTTATAAAGTTTGATAAATTTTTCATCTCTATTACGGATGGCTTCCTCATCTTTGCCATTAGAATAATCATAGAAGCCTTTGCCGCTTTTAACACCCAACTGGCCCTTTTCTACTTTTTCCTTAAGTACCGGCATGCTTTCAGCATTGCTTAACTGCGGCAATAAATATTCTGTAACAGCATTAAATATGTTTAGCCCGCCAAGGTCGGCTGTTTCAAAAGGCCCTATGCATGCATATCTAAAACCAATGCCGTATTTGACTGCTTTATCCACATCTTCTGCCGTGGCCACACCCATTTCAACTATGTTTGCGGCCTCTCTTAGTATTGCACACTGAAGGCGGTTGCCTATAAAGCCGTCGACTTCTTTTTGCAATATAACAGGCTTTTTGTCTATAATTTCTGCAAGTCTATAGATTGCATCTGCAGTTTCGTCAGTGGTTTCATTGCCCTTGATAATTTCCACAAGAGGTACCAGGTGAGGCGGGTTAAAAAAATGCATTCCTGCAAAACGCCCCGGCCTTTTTATAGCCTTTGCCATTTCCGTTATGCTCAGTCCCGATGTATTCGAAGTTAAAATTGCGTCTTCTTTAGCGATTGAAGAAACTTCACCCCAAAAGGTATGCTTTGCATCCATATCTTCTACTATGTTTTCAATTACAAAGTCACAGTCTGCAAAAACGTTTTTATCCGTAGCATACTGTATCTTCTCCATCACTTTTTTGGAGTCTTCTTCGGTTGACATACCTGCTGCAATGAGACTTTCCTGGCTTAATGCAATCTGCTTTTTGGCCTTTTCAAGGCTTGGCGTGGCCCTGTTATAAAGGGCGACCTTATAGTCGTACTTTGCAAATATCTGCACAAGTGAAGTGCCCATGGTTCCGGCGCCGGCTATTACGATGCTTTTGACATTTTCCATATAATATTGATCCTTTCTTTACTAAGATAAGTTAATTATATCACAAATGTTATTGATAAATAAGATTTTAACAAAGTCGGAAAAGGTCCATAGTATATATTAAAAGCTCAAAACATATTATTGCTGCCAATCATAGTTGAGAGCCGCCGAACATATAATGATATGATAAATAATATAGGTGATGCGTATGGATAAGGATTTTTACACTTTCAGTGAATATATGAAGAAAGAGGACGATTCTCTTACCGCTTCTATGGAAGATTATCTGGAGATGATATATAGATTATCCGATCAGAATAAGTTTACCCGGATCAATGAACTCTCTGCTGCTCTTAACGTACAGCCTCCGTCTGCTACTAAAATGGTACAGAAGTTATCCGAAATGAAGCTGATCAAATATGAAAAATACGGCGTTATCATGCTTGAGGAAAAAGGCAAACAAATGGGGGAGAGTCTTATTAAAAGGCATAATATGATCGCAAAATTTCTTGGATTACTTGGGGTGCCTGATGAAGAGATATTGGAGGAAACGGAAAAAATAGAGCATACGGTAAGTGAAAAGACGATGAAAAGCTTTAATGACTTCATACAGTTCATGGATAATAATTCTGATATAGAGCGGCAATATTTTTTGTTTACAAAGAGTCATGGGTAATATACCATTTAGACTTGCGTTAAAAGGATATGATGCTTATAATTGAATATGTAAACAATCATATTCAGGTGATACTTATGACTCTATTGAATTTAAAAGATCTTATGGATACCTGCATGTCATGCCAGAAATGTGGTCTTGCATCAACAAGGCAAAATGTGGCTTTTGGCGAGGGAAATTTAAGGGCTAAGATCATGTTTATTGGTGAAGGCCCGGGTGCCGAGGAGGATGCACAAGGCCGTCCTTTTGTTGGACGAGCCGGCCGGCTGTTAGATAAAATGTTGGCTGATACGGGATTAAAAAGAGAAGAAGTGTATATTGCCAACATTGTTAAATGCAGGCCGCCGGGAAACAGGGTCCCGACTCCGGAGGAAGCTGAGACATGTCTGCCGTATCTCAGAAATCAAGTGGCTATAGTAAGACCGAAGATAATCGTATGTCTTGGAGCCACAGCCATGACTTATTGTATAGACCGCACCTATAAATCGATAGGTCCCGTCAGAGGAAAATGGTTTGACAGGAAGGGATGCAAGATGATGGCTACTTATCATCCTGCCGCGTTGCTGAGAGATCCGAGAAAGCTGGATGTTGTCATGGAAGACTTCAGGTCTATGAAAAATCTCAATGATGCCATAGAATAAATTCCAAAATTTACAGATGGAATAACAAAATGTATTGACATAGGTATAGATACATAGTATAATTATAAACGTCGGTTGATTCGGGGGTGTAGCTCAGCTGGGAGAGCACCTGCCTTGCAAGCAGGGGGTCAGCGGTTCGATTCCGCTCATCTCCACCATATATGGGCTTGTAGCTCAGGTGGTTAGAGCGCACGCCTGATAAGCGTGAGGTCGATGGTTCGAGTCCATCCAGGCCCACCATGTAAAATTGGATTAAGCCCTGTTAGTGGGTTTTTGACCCCCTTTGTACCCTTGCTATAAGCAGGGGAATTTTTATATCTGCGAATGGGGAAAATTTAAATGAGGTGTTATTATGTCTCTGGACAGAGTTACAGATGTTTTTAAGGAAAATGGGATCGATGCCTACTATGTGGGCGGCTCCGTAAGAGACGAGATCATGGGACTAAATAGTAACGATATAGATTTTGCCGTTTCAGCAAAACCGGAGGAAGTGATGAAAGCATTCGAAAAATCCGGTTTTAAGGTAGTACCTACAGGACTGAAATATGGCACTGTCACCGTACTGGATGACGGCGCAGGTTATGAAATGACTACTTTCAGACGTGAAGAGGGTTATAGTGATTCGCGGCACCCTGATGACGTTGCTTTTGCCCAAGATATATATTCCGATCTTTCGCGGCGGGATTTTACGGTAAATGCAATTGCAAAATCACTAGACGGCAGTATAATCGATCCGTTTAAGGGAACGGACGATATTGAGAAGCGCGTTATCAGATGTGTGAACGATCCTTTCGGCAGATTGGACGAGGACGCCCTTAGAATAATGAGGGGCATAAGGCTCGCCGCTGTGCTCGATTTTGACATAGAAGAAGATACATATAAGGCTATGAAGCAGTTATCCTATAAATTGAGCGATATTTCGGCCGAGAGAATACAGGTGGAGTTTGTAAAGGCGATCATCTCGAAAAATCCGGCCAAGGCGATGGATTATTTTTTGGATACGGGCGTGTTTCATGTGATATTGCCTGAAATCGGCCAGGCCGTGGGAATGAAGCAAAACAAATACCATGAATATACGGTTTATGAACATACGAAAAGAACAGTGACTGGGGTACCGGCGGATAAAATACTAAGGATCGCCGCATTACTGCATGATATGGGTAAAATTTATGCCGGATCATGCCTCATCACATTGAGCGGGGTAGTGTATAAAAAAGGCGAGAAGATATTTCTGCATTCAGATAAAGAGTATATGCTGGATGGCAGGAGGTTTACGAAATATCTGAACAAAAAAGTCGTCGTTAACGGTCATTACCAGTATAACCACCCTGAAAACAGGATCATTGTGAAGCATATTGAGACGACGGATGCCGATATAGGCAAAACTGTTGACGAATCCGATGTCAAGTTTATAGGACACGAGGCTTTTTCGGAGATGATCGGCCGGGATTTTTTGAACAGACTAAAATTCGATAATGATACGAAAAATTCGGTTCTCAATCTGGTTGGGCACCATATGGATGTGATCAAATACAGGCCTTCTACGGAGTATGGCGTAAAGAAGATCATGGTGGGTATAGGGAGGAATGATGCGCCAAGGTTCATATATTTATATAAAGCGGACGGTGATGCCAAGGGTGAAGATCATGCGGACGAGGACTGGTTTGTGGAAAAATATACGGAGTTGCTGAATGAGGATTTCCCATATAACGTAAACGAGTTAAAATGCAAAGAGCTTGGTGTTAAGATCATCGATAAATATAATATGATCAAGGGCAGAAGTCCAAGGGAAGAAATAAAGAGGATAAAGGACGAGATTTTTGACAGGGTCCTTAAGGATAACAGTTTGAACAATGAAGAGGATATACTTAGGTTAGCCGAAGAGATAATAAAAGAGAATTAAAAACCTCATTTTTGGAAATAATCGCCATAAAGGAGGTTCTTATATGAGCAGATGTTTTGTTTGCGGTAAAGAAACGGAGGAAGAAAATTTCCTTTTGGGCCAGACGATTTGTAGCAAGTGCCAGGATAAGATAAAAAATATCAGCGTAAAAGATCCCGATTATGATTATTATATCGGAGTAGTAAAGCTGATGCTGCAAAATTACGTCGACAGTTTATGAATGCAATTGAATAAAGTCACTAGATCAAAATACAGGTTCCGCCTATGGTGGAATCTTTTTATTTATGCAATTCTATGATGCGGTAATATACTTATTCAAAAAAGAGAATAAAAATGCTATAATGAGTGATAAAGTAAAACCGCTGAGCAGGCATGTTTAAATACGGTAAGGCATACAATGGCTCAGATATGAGAAAAGACAGTATGAGAGAACCCGAAGGATGTGACTTATTTTGCAGTATCGTAGGGCAGGATAGCGTAAGCAAATGCTGCAGGTAAAGTGGCTTACGAGTATAAAGACATATAGGAGGTATTGCAATGAGCGAACTCTATTATTTAAACGGTACGGTATATGAAGAAGAACCAAAGGTATCTTCTCAGGACAGGGGATATAACTTTGGAGACGGTATATATGAAGTTGCAAAAGGTTACGATGGTAAACTTTTTGCTTTGGACGACCATGTGGAGAGGCTGTTTAAAAGCGCATCATACATAGACCTGAGACTGCCATATAGTCCCGATGAGTTCCTTAAGATAATAAATGATTTTTACGACCAAAGCGGGAACCCGTCGGCTGTGCTGTATCTCCAGATTACACGCGGCGCCGCCTCTAGGAGCCATACGTACGGCAGAGATTTGAAGCCCGTGATATTTATGTATTCAAAGCCTGCAGAGGATAGACCTATAGAGTATTATCAAAATGGATTTAAGGTGATAACAGTGCATGACGGCAGATGGGACATGTGCCAGGCCAAGACGGTCAGTCTGCTGTATAATATCCTTGCCAAGCAGAAGGCCAAGGACGCCGGCTGCCGTGAAGCCATATTTATAAGGGATAACGGAGAGGTAACGGAGGGCGGATCATCCAATCTGTTTATAGTAAAGGATGGAATACTCAGGACCCGTCCGGCGGACAACAGGATACTCTCGGGCATTACCAGGAAATATGTTATAAAATTAGCTAGAGAGAATGGGATAATCTTCAAAGATGAGATATTTCATAGAGAAGACCTTATGACAGCCGACGAGGTATTCATAACCGGCACCACTACGGAAGTATCGCCGGTCGTAGAAATAGACGGTAAGGCAGTGGCTGACGGAAAACCGGGAGAAATCACTAATAAATTGATACGTTCATACCATAATTTAACGAGGGGGCTTTAGTACCGTAAGCCCTCTCGTTTGTGGATATATTTTATAGTGCCTTTTGAAAGATTAAAAGACATGGCCGTGAGCGGCAATACCGGCTATTTTCCGGTTTGCCGCTCAATAATATTCATTATTGAGGGCAGGTGAGATTCTATTGAGACTTGTTTGTTTAGGCGACAGCATGACATATGGATATGGGGTACCGCGTTCGGAGGCCTGGCCTGCACTGGCCAAAGCTCGGACCCGGGTTGACATTATAAACTGCGGAGTCAACGGAGACACGACCGGCGGTATGCTGGCACGTTTTACGACAGACGTGCTTGCGGCGAATCCTGATGCAGTGCTCATTATGGGGGGATGGAATAATATTTTCCTAAGCGGAACGGACGGCATGGCTCGTGCAAATATCGGTTCCATGGCTAATATTGCCGCTTCATCAGGGATAACGCCGATAATAGGGATTCCATTACAGATATGCCGGCCGATAAGGAGCGACTGGGAGTCACTGGCAGACCTTGATGTTTTAATTCCCATTTATTATAATTATGTAAAATGGTTGTGCGATTTTTGCAATGTCTTCAATTTCAGCTATATCCATTTCGATTCGGAATTTCGGCGCTTGATAATCGCTCAGGGTAAGGAACCGGCGTCATATTATCAGAACGACGGTCTTCATCCAAATAAGGAAGGGCACAAGCTTCTGGCCGAGATACTGATCCATGCTTTAAAAGCTTTTGTCTAATGATTCTTTGTAAAAGGAGAGACTATCATGCGTTATATCGAGAGCCCCAGCGTCAACCCTTATTTTAATCTGGCTTTGGAACAGTATGTGTTCGACAGTCTTGACAACACCCAAGACTATTGTATGCTCTGGCGCAATGATAATGCCATCATCATCGGCAAACATCAGAATACGATAGCGGAGGTGAATTCCAAATACGTCGGCGAACATGGAGTTCACGTGGTGCGCCGCCTTTCGGGCGGAGGAGCAGTTTATCACGATCTGGGCAATGTCAACTTTACCTTTATTTCAAGCGTCGGCGATATGGGCAGTTTTGATTTTTCTTCCTTCTGCATGCCTGTCGTGAGAGCTCTGGAAAGCTTCGGAGTCCATGCGCAGGTGAGCGGCCGCAATGATATGACGATCGAGGGAAAAAAGTTTTCCGGAAATGCTCAATATGCAAAGCGTGGGCGCATCATGCATCACGGAACCCTTATGTTCGATTCCGATCTGGATGTTATGCGACAGGCACTGGCGGCGCCGAAGGACAGAATAAATTCTATCGGTATCCGCTCGGTGGAAAGCATGGTAACCAATATCAAGCCATATATGCCGGCAGATATTACGGTAATGGAATTCATGCATAAACTTCGTGATTCGTTGGCCCAGGAATTCAATTTGGAACCATATTCATTGACTCAGGAAGATATTGATGCCGTAACAAAACTGCAAACCTCCGTATATGAAACATGGCAGTGGAATTATGGAAATTCTCCCGCCTTTGAAATTCAAAAAGAACGCCGTATCGATGGTGTGGGAAAAATACAGGTATTTATGGATGCCGACAACGGTATTCTCACCGACGTGGGGTTTTACGGAGACTATTTTGGCAGCAGAGATACCGATGACTTAAAGCAACTCCTGACCGGGCGTATGTTTGAAGAATCATCTCTCAGGGGAGCACTTGCAAATGTAGATATCAGTGATTATTTTAACAATCTTGATCTGGATACGCTCATTTCCATTCTTATGCAGTGAAGACGGCATATGGACGGAACCGATATAGTACATGTGGTTGTAGGTATTCCCGATAGGATGAATGTTGGGTTGGCTTCGGTCAGCCTGTTCCGTTTCTATGTATATGAGCTGAGGTTTCCTGTATAAGATTAATTTTAAAAAGATATTGACAGACATCCAACATTAGAATATAATGATTTTAGTTCATAAGGATATAATGTTATAACATTTAAAAGTTACCTTAAATGGTTTAATGATATTGAGAATGCAGATTGTTACAAGTGCGATATTTTCCCATTATCTTGAATAAATGAATAGGAGTAATGTTTGTGGATATTAACAAATTACCTCTATATGCAAAAATTTTTGATGACCTGCGCTTTAAAATATATACAAACGAATGGAAGGCCGACGAACAGATCCCCACGGAGATGGAACTGTGCGATATTTATAATGTAAGCCGTATTACTGTGAGGAAGGCTATCGACCTTCTTGTACAGGAGGGGCTGTTATACCGTAAACGTGCCATCGGCACATTTGTGCGGGGGACTCATGAGCAGGGAAATTTAATTCCTGTTAAGGGTTTTACCCAAGAGATGTCCGACCTTGGAAAAGAAGCGCATACTATAAATGCCATCATTCGGAAAATACCGGCCAACAGGAAAATAGCCAACTGTTTAAATATAGATAAAGATACCCAAGTTATGAACCTGAGGAGAGTTTTTGGTATTTATGACAGTGCATTTGCCTTTTTCGATACATTTTTCGTGTGTAATGAAAACTATTCTCTAAACAGTGAAGACTATTACGGTTCATTTTATAAATATTTGAGTACGTTTGGAATAATAGTGAATTCGATCAATGAATACGTTGAAGCTATACTTCCTGATGAAGGATTGATGAAAATTTTAAAGATCACCAAATACACGCCCATTTTGAAGCGCGTTAGATCTACGAAAGAAATGGGGAAAACTTTTCGGGAATATTCCGAGTGTTTTTATATCGGAAGCGAGTATAGGTATTATATAAATAATGAGGGTAACTAATATATATTTAAGAAATGCATTGATATCTTTATAGATTATAATGTCATGACATTATAATCTTAGATGTTGTCAAATAATCTTAAAATTTGAGTTTAAACTCAGCAACTCATTAATGGAATAAAAGTGGTGAAAATACACAACATATTTTAAATAGATCATCAAAGAAACTATTACAAAAGGAGGGGAGAAAATGCCAAAAAAAATTGCTCATTGTATTCATCATACTCATTGGGATCTGATATGGTATTTTACTGCTCAAGATGCTGCCGTACAGTTTGCTTACAACATGAAAGAAATGCTGAGGGGGTTTCGCGAGGGCAGAATTGTAAATTTCTTTATGGATGGTCAGACTGCGCCGATCGATGAATATTTAAACATGCATCCGGAAGATGAATCATATATAAAGCAGCTCGTTAGCAGCGGAAAGCTTATTATAGGGCCATTTAATTCCCAGCTTGACAGTTTTATTTCAAGCGGAGAGTCAGTCGTCAATAATTTGAGGCTGGGTATGAAAACTGCGAGGAAGCTTGGACATATATCAAAAATAGCTTATTTGCCGGATTCATTTGGACACTCTTATGATTATCCCAAGATATTCAATAAATTTGGCATCGAGGATTTTGTCATAACAAGGGGAGTTGGCGACTCATACGGGCTTGGCAGCGAATTTTACATGGAATCGAATGACGGCGGCAAACTTTTGGTCTGCACTATGCTTTCTGGATATGGATATGGCTGTTATGCATTTAAAGAGGGAACTCTATTTGAAGAAAAAGCTAAGGATTACAATGGAATAAGTGTCAAGGACTTAATAGATCGTCTTTTGAAATTCTCTACCGTTGAAAATGAATTTGTGTTCCCGCTGGGATTTGATCAGAACCCCGCGATCTTTGATATTCCTGAAAAAATAGATTTTTATAATAAGGAGCAGGATGATATTGAGTTTAAGCTTACTACATGGGAAGACTTTTGCAGGCATGTAAGAGAAAAGGGCAAAAATCTAAAAATTCATAGGAGCGAACTCTTTTCAACACAATATCATAGGGTCCATAAGTCCATATTTTCCGCGAGAGCAGATATAAAAGGGCTTCAGGACAAATGCGAAAGGGTACTTACCTATGAGCTGCAGCCATTGATGTCGATGCTGGATTCGTTAGGCATAGAATATGATCATGGGCTTATTGACAGGGCATGGGAAAACCTTGTTAAATGCCAGACACATTCTTCTGCCAATCTTACGGATGAAACCAATAATTATATAGAAAGAGAAACCAAAAATGCTTTAAATCTCGCTGATTCTGCAAAAGTTTATTTGATGAAGCTTGTCTCCATTTCGCTGGAGAAAGGCAAAGAGGGATCTTATCCTCTGGTTGTATTCAATACATTGCCTCACAGCAGGAAAATGATCAGCCAGGTAAAGATCCTCACCAAAATGCCATACTTTAAAATATTGGATGAAAATGGAAAAGAGCTATCCTATACGGTCGTAAACAGCACAAAGAAAAATTGTGGTGTGCTCCGCAAAGATGCGGAACTCATCGACAGCAGTAAATTTTATTATGAAACGGACATTGTTTTAGAGACAAGTGAATTTAATGGTATCTCATATAAGACCTATGATGTGATCGAGATGGAGGACGCTGATTTTGATATATTCTCACGATACGATCGCTTTATAGAGAATGACAGATATAAGATATATCGGAATCAAGACGGTATCGTTATTCATAATAAGAAGCTTGGTTTAAAAATCGAAAGGGCAATTTATATAGAAGAGTCGGGAGACGAAGGGGACAGCTTCGACTACTCATATCCTGATCACGACCTTATTATAAAGGATTATTTGGATAGTTCTTCTGTTGAGTATAGCGTTTCAAAAGAAATAAGCATGATGAGGATCAAAGGTAAAATGATGATACCATCCGATCTGACAAGACGCAGAGACAAGATATGTGATATGGAGATGCCATACTCTATACAAATAGTTTTAAAGAAAGACAGTGATATTATCGAAATAAGCGGCGAGATGGATAACAAGTCTGAGCAGCATCGCGTAAGACTTGTATTCAGGGGTACGGATAAAAACGAATACTCCTATGCCGGAACGCAATACGGATATATAAAGAGAGAAACAAATCCCAAAGAGCTTGAAATCTGGAGGGAAGAAAATTGGTTTGAGGAACCCAGTCCGACTTTTCCTCTTTTAAACCATGTATCCATGATAAATAAAAACTATACGCAAAGTGTTTTTACAAGGAGCAGTAAAGAGTATGAGTTTATAGGGAATGATTTTTCCGATGTGGCAATTACCATTTTCCGCTCATATGGAGCACTGGGGTATCCCGATCTGAACAGACGTCCGGGAAGACCGAGCGGGCTGGATTATATGGTGTTTAATACTCCTGAAAGTCAAATGAAGAAGAAAAATAAATTTGAGATCGCTCTTTATTTTGACAAAGAGTTCGATGCCAACAGGATCACAAATTCCTACATCGAGTATGCCTGTGACGACTTGTATTACCAGAAGCAGGATTTTGATAAATCCATCGACCCCATTTCCTACTTCCCAACAAATCCTCTGGAAAGGCCTTTGCCGCGAACGTATGAATTTTTAGAGGTGAGAGATTTTGACGGGAGTTTTGGGACGATCGTGAAATCCGATATTTCCGAAGCCTATATTCTGAGGATCTATAATAATAAAAATAGCTCTTCAAGCGGAGGTGAACTTAAGGGCTGCAGTGACGGCAAGAAAATCTATATTACGGATATGCTTGACGAATCGGAAACAGCCGAGGTATCCGGGAAGCTTCCCGATATGAATACCGGTGAATTGAGGATCATTAAAATTAAAAAATGAATGGGAGGTAACTGCTTTGAAGAAAATTATTGGCGTTTGTGCGTGTCCTGCCGGAATTGCCCATACCTATATGGCTGCCGAAAGCTTGGAGAAATATGCAAAAAAGGCGGGATATCAAGTGAAAATCGAGACTAATGGTGCGGGAGGTGTGGAAAATCGCCTTAGTGAAGATGATATCAAGAATGCCGATGTCGTTATTATTGCAGCCGATACTACGGTAGAAACAGATAGGTTTATAGGAAAACCTCTTATAGAAGCATCTGTCACAGAGGCAATAAGAAATGTAGGCAATATTTTTAAGAAAATAGAAAACAATGATGTTGAAATTTTTAAAGGGGGTAAGTAGAATATGAAAAAGTTTTATAATCATTTGATGTCCGGAGTATCATACTTCTTGCCTTTTGTTATTGCAGGAGGCATTATGACGGCTTTGGCATATTTGCTTGACGTCGGCAATTCCGGTACGGCTACTTTTGGTTCTTCTACCGTGTTGACGGCATGGCTTCTTAAAATAGGCGGCATAGGGATGAACTATATGTTCCCGATCATGGCTGCTTATATTGCATTTTCCATTGCCGACAGGCCTGCGATTTTGGTCGGCATGGTTACGGGAACACTTGCACGTGACAGTGGATCGGGATTTTTAGGCGCGATCGCTGCAGGTTTTATAAGCGGATATGTGATCCTGCTTCTTAAAAAAGCATTTTCAAGTCTACCGCGTTCACTTGAAGGGATAAAAACCCTGCTCATATATCCTTTGCTTGGTGTTGCGGCAGGCTCTTTAGCAATAACGGGAGTAGACCTCATTGTTGGACCGATTAATAAAGGGCTTACCGGTTTTCTTACAAGTATCAGCGGAGTCAATATAGCTATTTTGGGCGCCGTCATAGGCGTTATGCTCGCTCTCGATCTTGGAGGTCCGATCAATAAGACCGCATACTTTTTCTCGGTGGCAACATTGACGGCTGCAAATGGTTCCGCTGTTCCAAGCGTTATTATGGCGGCATGCGGATGCAGCGCTATGGTGGTAAGCACAAGCTGCGCCGTTGCGGCGACTCTCTTTCCTAAAAAGTTTGATGAGAGCCTGCGCGATGCTAAGACAAGCGCCTATATCATGGGACTTAGTTTCTTCGTCGAGGGAGCGATACCCTATGTTATGGCAAAGCCCAAGCAGATCCTTCCCGCCTTGTGTATAGGCGCAGGAGTAACGGGTGCAATGACGGCCGCACTGGGAATAACACTTTCCGCGCCCATAGGAGGTCTTGAAACACTTCCGCTTGTAAGCAATATACCTATGTATCTTCTTTGCTTCTTAGTCGGCACGGCGGTTGCTGTCGGAATCATTTTCATGATGACAAGAAATGACCCCGACGTTGAGGATGCATAGAGATAATGCATAAAATCAAACTGAGGTGGGAAAATGAGCTTGATCAATAGCGACTTGATTCAAATCAACGCCAAATTTAAAGATAAAAATGAGGCAATAAATGAAATAGCCGAATTGTTGTATAAGAATAAGCGTACTGGCAATAAAGAGGGGCTAATTCGGGACATTTTAAAGCGTGAAGAGGAACTTTCCACTTCTATGGGACTTGGGGTAGCTATACCCCACGCGCACTCGGAATATGTGAGCGAACCTTCCGTCGTGTTTATTAAACTATCGGAGGTCATCACATGGGGAACTGACGATAATGTAAAGATTATATTTGGGATTCTCAATCCATTAAATAATAACAATGACTATCATTTAAAAATATTGGCGAAGCTTGCCAGAAAGCTTATGGATGATGAATTCAGGGGTAAGCTTGATTCCGTAGAAAATAAAGATGAAGCGTTAAGGATCATGAGTTTTTTGAATGACCGTATTTAAGTTAGAGTATCGACGTGAAATTATATAATTCTGGTAAATTAACTTTCTTTATTATGCTATTGATAGGTAATAGATAGCCTATTGTTAAAAGAAAGTTAATTTACCTTATTATTTTTCATGATCGAATTTATTATTAAGTACAGAGAGATAATAAATTTAAACGCACAAACCGGAAGATTATGAACCGTTCAAAAGGAGGCGTGGATTTTGGATTATTTGGACAGAGAATCGAATTATGATAGGGAACCGGAAATAGCTGTGAACGGTTATGACGGCTTTGCCTGGGAGGGCTATAATGATATATTGAGAGAAATAAAGAGTAGGATAAATAAAGATAAATTTATAATCACGGTGGACACATATCCCGGGGTAAAGGACGCCGAGGTTTTGAATGCGCTGGCAGGATTGAATCCCGATTATGTTATAAAGAGCGAGGATGTATTTTACGACGGTGAAAAATTGACCGGCCTTATGCAGCGAAACCTGACGGATGACAGGGTATTCGGGATCATGTACTATGGTGACGTATCGGATTTCATAGACAGTGACAAACTGAAGAAGGCAAAGACCGCCGTTAATGATATAGAGAACGGAGTCGTTTTATTATACGGGTTTGCCGCAAGTCTTATAGACCATGGAGATATTCTGGTCTATGCGGACATGGCCAGGTGGGAGATACAAAAGAGGTTCAGGAGGGAAGAGCTTGGTAATTACAAAGCCGATAATCTGAATGAGGATCCTTTGGTCAAGTTTAAAAGGGGCTATTTTATAGAGTGGAGGGTTGCGGACAGGCATAAGGAAAAACTACTTGACGATATAGATTATCTACTGGATACCAATGTCTATGATGATCCGAAGATGATTACCGGAAATGCCTTCAGGGCGGGCCTTAAAGCAGTGACCAGCCGGCCCTTCAGGGTCGTGCCTTATTTTGATCCGGGAGTATGGGGCGGACAGTGGATGAAGCAGGTATGCGGACTTGACAAGGATGAGGATAATTATGCGTGGTGCTTCGACTGCGTACCGGAGGAGAACAGCCTTTATCTGAGATACGGTAAGGTAAGGGCAGAGGTGCCGTCATTGGACGCGGTGCTTTATAGGCCCATTGGGCTACTGGGCGAAAAGGTATATGCGAGATTCGGAGCCGAATTCCCCATAAGGTTTGACTTCCTGGATACGATGGATGGGCAGAACCTCAGTCTGCAGGTACATCCGACGACCGACTATATACACAAGACGTTTGGCATGAGCTATACTCAGGATGAGAGCTATTATATACTTGACGCCAAAGACGACGCCTGCGTGTATCTTGGCCTTAAGGATACGGCGGATAGGAAGGCTCTGATAGCCGATCTGGAAAGTGCTCAGGACGGCGGCGCGCCCTTTGATGCGGATAAATATATCAACAGATTTTCCGTCAAGAAGCACGATCATCTTGCGATACCCGCGGGTACGATACACTGTTCGGGGAAAAACTGCATGGTGCTGGAGATAAGCGCTACTCCGTATATATTTACCTTTAAACTCTGGGATTGGGACAGATTGGGGCTGGATGGAAAGCCCAGGCCGATAAATATCGGGCACGGCGAGAATGTGATCCGATGGGACAGGACAACGGAATGGGTCAGGAATAACCTTATAGACAGCGTGGAGACGGTCTGGAAAGACGGAGAGAGCAAAGAGGAAAGGACCGGCCTGCATGAGCTGGAGTTCATAGAGACAAGACGTACCTGGTCTAAAGATACAGTGAAACATGATACCCATGGCATCGTCAATGTGTTGAATCTGGTAGAGGGGGAAGAGGCCATTGTGGAGAGCCCCGAAGGAAAGTTTGAACCATTCGTCGTCCATTATGCGGAGACGTTTATAGTGCCCGCTGCGGTTGGGGAGTATACCATTAAACCATATGGCAGGAGCGAGGGTAAGAGGATAGCAACGATCAAAGCCTATGTGAGGTTTTAAGTTTGATCCCCATTTATCACATAATTGCGGCTGCAAGCGTAATATATATGTAGCTTAAAGTAAATGGGGTGAGGCACTTGGAATTTATGGTGATTCTTGCAATGGCGCTGAGTATTGACAGCCTTTGCGTGGGTCTTTCCTATGGAATGAGGAGGATTGAAATTCCATTTATACCGTTGCTGTTTGTCAGTCTTATTTCCGGCATAAGCGCATATATAAGCATACACATAGGAAACGGCCTGGCCGTTTTTTTGAGCCCGCAGCACGCGAAGATATTGGGCGCCGTCATTCTGATATGCGTAGGTATATATATCTTCATATCGACCCTGAGGGACAAAAGCGCGGGTACGGAGGATAAGGAGATCCTGTCGATACGGCTCGATTTCGTTAAGATCACAATACAGGTTATACAGCAGCCGCTCAAAGCGGACCTCGATAATTCCGGAACAATAAGCAATACGGAGGCTATATTTCTCGGCATTGCCCTGGCGCTGGATACATTCGGAGCAGGGCTGGGAGCCGCCATGAGCCGTATGGATATAACCTATCTTCCCATAGCTATCTGCATCTTTAATATGGTCTTTCTTCTGCTGGGTGAATATGTCGGCAGAGATATGGATATAGCGCAGAATGAAAGGCTGGAATATCTGCCTGGCATAGTACTTATAATCCTAGGCCTGATAGCAATGATCTGATCAAACATCAACATGAGCATTATAGACCTAAATAAATGGGTACTGTCCCTCAAAATGACTGAGAGACGGTACCCATTTATTTATATATTATCCGGCTTGCCAACCATGCCTGACCGGTGACCCTTCAAATAGTGATCCAATATCGTCTCGTCAGCCTCTCAACGCCGTCAATAACATTTACGATCTTATCCTGCAGCGATCCGCCGTTTTTCTCTATGACGCGGGCAGAGCCGATATTGTCATCGTTGCATGTAATTAAGACTTTCTCCAGTCCCAGGGTTTCTTTAGCGTAACCGAGCGCCATTGCAAGCATCATTGTGCCAAAACCATTGTTCCACTTTGAATATCTTATACCGTACCCAATATTACCGCCAAAACGCATCAATGAATCGGTAAGGCTGTGACGGATCGATATTTCTCCGATGAATTCATCTCTGCCGACTAACCACAAATATGTTGCCGCCACATAATTATCCGGCAAATCTTTACCAATCCTATAGTTTTCAAATTTTTCAAAGACGTCATATTTCCCTATATCCATAAAAGCATACGTATCAATGCCCTGATCTTTATATTCGCTTATAGCAGCGGCATATGAATCGTAGTATTTTCTGCTTGGCAGGATCAATTCCATTTGTTTCATCCCTCTCAGTATCGGTTTTTACGTCATTATAACACATTTTGGGAATCCATAAAATAAAAACAGGGTATGATCTCTTGGCAGTTCAAGATGTAATACCCTGCTATTGACATATGTCAAAAATGAGTGTATTATTGACATATGTCAATAAAGAGAGGTGACGCTATGCCCCGACCAAAGAAATGCCGGAGAGTCTGCTCGCTGCCGCCTTGTGCATATTTTTCCCCCTCGACTACACAAGATACGCAAGCTGTGGTTATGACAGTGGATGAATACGAAACTATCCGCTTGATCGATCTGGAAGATCTTACGCAGGAGGAATGTGCGCAGCAAATGGAGGTTGCCCGTACCACGGTACAGGCGATATACGCAAGTGCCAGAAAGAAATTGGCCCAGTGCATAGTACAAGGCCGCCGTATGATTATTTCCGGCGGCGACATACAGGTCTGCGAACATAGAGAACGTTCTTGCAGCCGCTGTTGCAGGCGGTGAAGTGCTCGGATTGTGATGATCGACATCCTCTCTTTGGAGAAACTCTATCGACGTAATTGCCGCACATGGGATCAATATTGTCTGCAAAAGGCATGTCGATCGAAGATCAGCGGCGGTATTAAATGACAGTATAGTGGAGACAGCAGGGTATATACAGCCTGATTGACTGATCAAACTATTTTAAAAAGAAAGAGGGAAACAAAATGATGATTGCAGTAACGTATGAAGATGGACAGGTATTTCAGCACTTTGGCAAAACCGAACGCTTTAAGCTATACGATGTGCAGGATGGGAAAATAGTCCGGACCTCGATGCTGGACGCCAACGGCAATGGGCACAGTGCGCTGGCAGGTCTTTTACGGCAAAACCGGGTGGAAACGCTCATTTGTGGAGGCATCGGAGCGGGAGCCAAACAGCTGCTCACCGAATCAGGTATTCAATTTTATGCAGGCGTTGCCGGAGACGCAGACCGCGCTGTTACAGAACTATTGAATGGTAAATTGGCGTTTGATCCGAATGTGGAATGTAGTCATCATGGAGAACATCACCATGATGAGGGTGGACATCACTGCGGTGAAAATTGCAATAGCTCCCACTGATTTTCTCCTATTTACATTCGGCACATGATAAAGGGCGGCGGGAAATGCAGGATAAAAGCAGGGTATTGTTTCTTGACTTTTCAAGAAACAATACCCTGCTTGATGTTTATATTGAAATTTTTTCTTTATCTATCCCTATGCTTTATCGTAGCCTGTGCTGCAGCCAGTCTTGCTACCGGCACCCTGTAAGGCGAACAGCTTACATAGTTCAGGCCGGCGGTATAGCAGAATTCAACGGATCTCGGGTCTCCGCCGTGCTCGCCGCAGATACCCAGCGAGAGATCGCTCTTTACGCTGCGGCCCTTGTCATGAGCTATCTTTATCAACTGTCCGACTCCCTCTGCATCCAAAGTCTCAAATGGATCGTCGGTCAGTATTTTCTTTTCTACATACTGGAACAGGAACATATGCTCCGCATCGTCACGGCTGTATCCAAATGTTGTCTGAGTAAGATCGTTAGTCCCGAAGGAGAAGAAATCTGCATACTCGGCTATCTGGTCGGCTATCAGCGCGGCTCTCGGGACTTCTATCATGGTGCCTATCTTATAGTCTAACTTTACTCCGGTCGCATCCATGATCTCCCTGCCGATATTTTCGGCCATTTCCCTCAGCCTCTTCATCTCTTCCTGAGTACCTACCAACGGGAACATGATCTCCGGCAGAACGTTCACGCCTTGCTTTTTGAGATTCACTACGGCGTTCAATATAGCCCTTATCTGCATCTCGTAGATCTCGGGATATATCATTCCCAGACGGCAGCCTCTGAAGCCCAACATCGGGTTGAACTCCTTCAGATCTCTTACGTTTTTCAGAAGTTTTTCAGTCTCTTCTATTTCCTTATGTGAACCATTGGTGAGTTTCAAGGTATTCAGCTTTATTGCCAGTTCCAGCTCGTCGGGCATGAATTCATGCAGCGGCGGATCCAGCAGCCTTATGATAACCTCCAGACCTTCCATTGCCTTGAGGATGGCTTCAAAATCGCCCTGCTGCATGGGAAGCAGTTTATCCAACGCTGCCTTTCTGTCCTCATAGTTTTGAGCTAATATCATCTTCTGTACGACGGGCAGTCTGTCCGTAGCCATGAACATGTGCTCGGTACGGCAAAGGCCTATGCCCTTGGCGCCGAAATTCCTGGCCGTGGCTGCATCTACGGGAGTATCTGCATTGGCCCTGACGCCTATCTTGGCAACCTCGTCGCTCCATGACAGCAGCTTTGTGAATTCCTCGGAGAACGTCGGGTCTACGAAATTTACCCTGCCGGGAATGACGCTGCCGGTGGTGCCGTCGACGGTGATGATATCGCCCTTCTTTATAGTCAGGTCGCCAACTGTAAACAGCTCGCGGTCTAAGTCTATCTTTATGCCCTCGCATCCGCATACTGCGGGCTTACCCATGCCTCTTGCCACGACCGCGGCGTGGCTGGTCATGCCGCCGCGGCTGGTAAGCACGCCTTCTGCCGCATAAAGTCCATGTATGTCGTCGGGCGTGGTTTCCGGTCTTACCAGTATGACCTTTCTGCCTTCCTCATTGACGACTTTTTCCGCCTCATCGGCGTCGAATACGACTTCTCCCATGCCTGCGCCGGGGGATGCCGCAAGTCCCTTTGCCACCACATTATACTTTGAGTTGGGGTCGATCTGCCTGTGCATTACCATGGAGATCTGCTCGGGATCGACTCTCATGAGTGCGGTCTCCTTATCGATAATGCCCTCTTCGTACATATCGACGGCGACTTTTATGGCGGCCTGAGGAGTCCTCTTGCCGCTTCTGGTCTGCAGCATGTACAGTTTGCCCTTCTGTACGGTGAATTCCATGTCCTGCATGTCTTTATAGTGATTTTCCAAAGTCTTTGCGACGTTCAGCAGCTGATTATACAACTCGGGATCTTCATCATTCAGCTGAGCGATAGGCTTTGGCGTCCTTATGCCGGCCACTACGTCTTCGCCCTGGGCATTGATGAGGAACTCGCCATAGAAGACCTTTTCGCCGGTGGACGGGTTTCTGGTGAATGCGACTCCGGTACCTGAGTCATCGCCCATGTTGCCGAAGACCATCATTACCACGTTTACGGCCGTGCCCCATTCCTCCGGGATCTTGTTCAATTTTCTGTATGTCTTGGCCCTGGCTGTATTCCAGGACTCAAATACTGCGTTTATGGACATGAGCAGCTGCTCTTTTACGTCCTGAGGGAATTCTCTTCCCATATTCTTCTTTACTATCTCCTTGTACCTCTTTATGAGTTCCTGGAGATTTTCTGCAGTAAGTTCGGTGTCGAGCTTTACGCCGACTTCCTCTTTCAACTTTTCCAATTCGCTTTCAAACAGGTTGATATCCACATGCATTACCACGTCGCTGAACATCTGTATGAAACGGCGGTAGCAGTCATAGGCAAACCTAGGGTTGCTGGATTCTGCGGCCAGGCCGTTTACCGTCTGGTCATTCAGTCCGAGGTTGAGTATGGTGTCCATCATGCCGGGCATGGAAATCCTTGCGCCTGAACGTACGGATACAAGCAGGGGATGCGCGCTGTCACCCAGTTTTCTTCCTGCCTTTTGCTCTAATTTAGAAAGATATGCCATGACGTCGTCGGTAATTTCCTTAGGTAGTTTCTGGCCATTCTGATTGTAGACCGTGCATGCTTCCGTGGTGATAGTAAATCCGGGAGGAACCGGAAGACCGATGTGGGTCATCTCGGCCAGGCCTGCTCCTTTGCCACCAAGGAGCTCTTTCATGGAGCCGTTCCCTTCTTCAAACATGTATAAGTACTTCTTTGCCATTTACTATGTAACCTCCTTTATGATCTTAATTTATATAAAGCGCTCATCGCGCTGTTATACGCCGCTGATCCTTAAATGATCCATTATGATCTGCGCGGTCTCTTCCACTGCCTTGTTTGTAACGTCTATTTTGAGACACTTGAGGCGGTCCATGACCGTTTCGGCATATGCCGTCTCCTGCTTTATCCTGCCTAAGTCGGCATAGGATGCGCTGATGCCAAGTCCCATGGCCTTTATCCTTTCGGTGCGTATCTCATGCAGTTTATAAGGCGCAATGGTAAGGCCGGCTATTCTGTTTGAGGGTACCTTGAGTATTTCCGTGGGCAGCTGAGACTCCGGGATAAGAGGCAGATTGGCTGCCTTGATGCCTTTGTTGGCCAGGTACATGCACAGCGGAGTCTTGGACGTCCTGGACAGTCCAATGACGACCACATCCGCATTTAGAATCTCATTGATCCTGAGCCCATCATCGTGAAGGAATACATATTCCATGGCCAGTATCTTCTTCGAATACACCTTTGCGTCTGAGTCAGCCTGATTCTTAGTGCCGTATTTCAGCAGCTCGACAATATATTCCAGAAGATCGATAGCCATGACGTTGTTTACTTCACACTCCTGCAGCAGAGTATCCCTGAGATTGTCTATCATGACCGCGGACAATATCATCGAATTCCGCCGCTTGGCCCGATATACAATATCCCTGATCTCCTGTATATCTCCGAGATAAGGTACTTCGACCATGGAAAAATCACGGCCCAGCTGCAGTGCCGCCGCCTTTACAAGTTCTGAGACGGCATCCGTCGAGGAGTCTGAAATTATGTAGATCGTAGAGTCTTCCATAGTCACCCATCCAAAACATATTTTTGATCTGTGGGTATAAATTAATGTAATTATTAAAACATAAATAGTATAACACTATTTCGTGTCTTTAAAAAGATGCATTTACAAAGATAATTTTTTCCATATATGATATTAATATTTTAATAAATTTCTTCTCGGAGAAATAAATGAGGTATAATTATATAAAAGGAGGTTTCCTATGACAGCACCGCTTTTTGATGGCTTATTGAGATATGTGGAAAAGCAGACCATACCGTTTCATATGCCCGGACACAAACAGGGAAAGGGCATACTGAGGGCGGACGAATTAAAGGAAAATATCTTTAAAATAGACCTGACCGAGTTTTTGGATACGGACAACCTGCATAATGCCAAAGGGATAATTCTTGAGGCCGAACAGATGGCGGCCGCGGCATTTGGAGCGAAGAGGACATTTTTTCTGGTGAACGGGACTACCGGCGGCATCTATGCCATGATGCTGTCCACGCTGCACCCCGGGGAAAAACTGCTGATAGAGAGAAGCTGCCACCGGTCATCCTTCGGCGGCATGATACTCGCAGGGGTAAAGCCGGCGTATATAGAGCCTACGGTGGACTTTGAAGACGGGATATCCGTGGGGGTGACGCCGGAGAGCGTGGAGAGGGCCATTATCGAGAACATGGACGCTGCGGCAGTGATGGTGACATATCCCAATTTCTACGGACTGTGTATGGATATAAAGTCCATAGCCGATATTGTGCACCGTTATGATAAGATCCTCCTAGTCGACGAGGCCCACGGGGTCCATTTCAAGTTCCATGAGGATCTGCCCATGACGGCTTTGGAAGCGGGGGCGGACATGGTGGTGCAGAGCGCACACAAGACGCTTCCGTCATTCACGCAGAGCTCGCTGCTTCACGTGGGCAGCGACAGGATAGACATGGACAGACTGGTATTTGCGCTGCGCCTTGTGCAGACGACAAGCCCGTCCTATCTGCTGATGGCTTCTCTGGATCTGGCAAGGGAAGAACTGGAGGATCATCCCGAGATGCTGGACAAGGCTGTGAAGCTTTCCTATATGGCCAGGGAGAGACTTGAGGGATCTCGGGACATCCATGTGATAGATGAGGATATCATAGGGCAATACGGGATAGTGGATATAGACCCCACTAAGCTGGTGGTCAATGTCAAGGGACTGAACATGACCGGACATGAGGCAGAAGTAATTTTGCGCGACAGGTATAATATACAGGTAGAGCTTTCCGATATGTATAATATATTGCCCATGATAACCGTCGGCGACAGGGAAGAGGATGTAATGAAACTGACCGACGCTATACTGCGGCTTGAAAGAAATGCGAATAACAAGGTAATTCCCATAACCTTTGACTATAAGGCGCCTGAGATCATTTACAGCCCGAGGGAAGCGTCCTTTATGCAGAAGACGAGGGTGCCCATCGTGGAGAGCGTGGGCAGGACGGCCGGTGATTTTCTCATACCCTATCCGCCGGGTATACCCTATGTGGTGCCCGGAGAGCTGATCACCACGGGCATTGCCTTGGAGATCGAGGAACTGGCGGCGATAGGCATCGAGGTCGTGGGCTATGACAACGGATATGTGAACATACTGGATATTTAGGGGGATGAAAATTGGGTTTATTCATCAGTTTTGAAGGTACGGACGGGTGCGGAAAGTCCACCCAGATGATGCTGCTGAAGGAACGGCTCACAGGTTTGGGATACAGGGTTATGTCCACGCGGGAGCCGGGCGGAACTCCCATAGGCGAGAAGATCAGAGCGATCCTGCTGGATAAGGAAAATGTGGGAATGGAGGCGCTTACGGAGGCATACCTATATGCCGCAAGCCGCACCCTTACGGTGAGACAGGTGCTCAGGCCCGGCCTGGCCGATTACGATTTCGTCCTGGTGGACAGATACGTCGATTCCAGTCTGGCCTATCAGGGCCAGGCCAGAGGCATCGGCATAGACGCCGTATATGCAATAAACGCCCCGGCCATAGACGGGCTGTTTCCCGACATCACCTTTTTGTTGGACGCCCTCCCGATAGAACTCATGGAAAGGTCGGCCGGCGACCCCGACAGAATAGAGGGCGAGGGCGAGGCCTTACAGGAAAGGGCCAGGGAGGGGTATCATATATTGGCGGAAAGATATAAAGACCGGTATGTGATCTTGGATGCGCTGCAGGAAAGACAGGCACTTACCGAAGAGATGTTATGTGAGGTCTTAAGTAGGGTAAGGGGGGATTTGAGTGAAGGTAGAAAATATAAGAATGAATAATGTCGGCACACCCATAGCAGTAAGAAATAAAAATGCCGGAGGCAACTTCAAGGAGAATCTTTTTAGCGCTGAAGACGGTTATGACCGCGAAAAACTTAAAAGCCTCATGGCGGATATAGACGAAAAGTCCAAACAGCTCAAGGTCATGCTCGATATAGACACCCTCATGGCCTATAAGGATATGGTGGGCACTTTTATGAAGGAGGTACTCTCCGCATACGACGCATCAAAAAGGGATTATATGGATTATAGAGGAAGACACAAGATTTATGTTATAATAGAAGAGGTAAACAAAAAGCTCAGCAAGCTCACCGAAGAATTTATGAAGAAGGAAAAAGACACCTTCACTGTCCTGGAAAGGATAGATGAGATAAGAGGACTTTTGGTAGATATGTACGAATGAGGTGTAGTTCATGAGTTTTAATGATGTCCTCGGCGCAGACCATATATTCGAGCGGTTCAAAGATAAAGAGCACCTCTCCAACGTCTATGTCATAACCGGGGAGAAGGGTTCGGGAAAGGGCCTGGCCGCTAAAGAAACAGCCAAGTATCTGAATTGCACGGGTACAGACAGACCCTGTGATACATGCAGAAACTGCCGGGCCATAGAAGCCGGCGCTTTTCCCGATGTATATACTACCGCGCAGGGCAGATCCATCGGCGTGGATGAAATAAGAGGTATCATCGAAAAGGCCGCCATAAAGCCCTATGCATCAAGCTACAACATCTTCATAATAGATAAGGCGGACGTCATGACGCCGGAGGCGCAGAACGCCATTTTAAAGACCCTGGAAGAATGTCATGAAAACAACATCTTTTTGCTGCTTGCCGATTCCTTGAGCGCAGTCCTGCCTACAATACGTTCCAGGGCGCAGATCCTGTCGATGAAAAGATCGGAAGAGCGGGAGCTGACAGGCATGCTCATGAAGCGCTATGATATCGGCAGGGAAAAGGCACTGTTTGCCGCACGATTTTCCAAGGGGGTCGTGGGAAGGGCGGTAATGCTGCTGCAGCCCGAGCACATCGAATTCCGCGGCATGGTGTTCGATGTGATAGACAGGCTTAAGAACATGAAACCCTACGACGTCTTTGACATATATAAATCTTTAAAGCCGGACAGAGAGACGGCGGGGGACGTACTGGATATATTGGAGTCCTTTTATAGGGACCTGCTCATGATAAACGGCGGCAATCATGAATTTATAATAAATGTAGATAAGCGCAGTTATCTTGAAGACTATGGCAGATTTTCCGATGCAAGATTGGTACAAATAATCGAAAGGATAGAAGAAATGAGGAAGTATATCTCGTATAATTCCAACATACAACTTACGTTCGACGTATTATTCTTAGATATATTGGGGGTGTGAATTTGGCAAGCGTTGTCGGAGTGAGATTTAAAAAAGCGGGAAAAATTTATTATTTTGACCCGGTTGATATAGATGCGGCGCCCGGAACCGATGTGATCGTGGAGACGTCCAGAGGCATCGAATTCGGAGATGTGGTCACGGGAAGAAAGGAAATACCCGACGAAGAGATAGTGACCCCGTTAAAGCCGGTGATCAGGATCGCGACGGAAGAGGATACGGCTCGTCAGAAGGAAAACGAAGAAAGAGCCAAAGATGCAATGAAGGAATGCATAAATAAGATAGACCAGCACAAGATGGATATGAAGATCATAGATGCCGAGTACACTTTTGATAACAGCAAGATCATATTTTATTTCACAGCGGACGGCAGGGTGGACTTTCGCGAATTGGTGAAGGAGCTGGCGGCCATATTCAAGACCAGGATAGAGCTTCGCCAGATAGGCGTAAGGGATGAAGCCAAATCCATAGGAGGTCTCGGACCATGCGGCAGATCTCTTTGCTGCGGATGCTTCCTGGGCGATTTTGAGCCGGTCTCCATCAAAATGGCCAAGGACCAGAATCTCTCGCTGAACCCCACCAAGATATCGGGGCTCTGCGGCAGACTGATGTGCTGTCTCAAATATGAACAGGACGTATATGAGGAAACCAGGTCATGCCTTCCTCTGGAGGGCAGTATAGTCCTTACCCCACAAGGCGAGGGCAGGGTATCCGAGGTAAATGTGCTCAAGAAGACGCTCAAGGTGAATATACCTAATGATGAAGGCATAGAGATATCCTATGTGTTTAAACCATGTGAAATTACAATAATAATGCAGCCCGAGTTAAAAGAAGAATAAATATATAATAGGATATATAAAAGCCACAGGAAATATTTCCTTTCCTGTGGCTTAAATGATATGTTCTTTTATAGTGTGGCCTGGCCCTTTTTCCAGTTCACCGGGCATGCCCCGCCGGACTGCAGAGCGGCAAGCACTCTCAATATCTCATCTACGTTCCTGCCGATAGCAGGCTCATGGATTACGGAATATCTGACCTTCCCCTCGGGGTCTATTATAAAGGCGGCCCTAAGAGCGATACCCGCGTCTTTTATCAGGATCTCATAGCTATCCGCCATGGTCTTGTTGTAATCCGAGATCAAGGGGTAGCCGATACCTCCCAGTTCCTTTATCCATGCCTCATGAGAATAGACGCTGTCCGTGTTGGCGCCTAACACCTCGGCGCCCAGTTCTTTAAAATCATTCAGCTTCTTATTGAATTCAGGTATTTCCGTGCTGCATACGCCGGAAAAGTCCTGAGGATAGAAAAACAGCACCAGCCATTTTCCTTTATAGTCCGAAAGCTTTATATTACCTTTAGTGCTTTGCAGATTAAAATCAGGAGCCATCATTCCAGGAATCAACATATTAATCCCATCCCTAATCATATGTATTTAGATAATTATTAACTAATAATAACTATCTATAAATATAATATCACATTTAGAATGAGAAATCAATTCCTATAGATTACTTTTAATATCCTCTTCATTTTTCAAACTGGCGAAATACTTCAGCGCCTCGTCGTTTCTGCCCATTTTATAATAGAGATTGCCCAGCGAATCGGCAAGTAGCGATTTTTCTTTTTCCGCATCCACATCGGCGACAAAAGATTTTGCGGTTTTATAGGCCTCCTCGGCCTTATCATATTCCTCAAGTCCGGTAAGGGCATCGCCCATAAGGCGGTAGACCCTGCATCTTTCTCCGTAGTAATTGGTACTCTGGGAAAGTAATTTATCCGCAGTTTCCAGCTGTTTTAAGGCCGGGCCGTATTTTTTATTTATCAGGTTGATTCTGGCAATTTCCGTTATATTAAAAGCGGAAAACTCGTGCATATTCAGCGCCTTATATATCTCCATGCTCTTTTCAAAGTTTTTCAGGGCCAAGTCGTATTGTTTCATATCTACATATATATAGCCAATGTAATTGTACTCTTTGGCTATCTCTTCCTTAAGGCCGAATATGTTGTTTATGAATATTGCCCGCCGTATATTTTTAACTGCGTCCTTGTATTCATTGAGGTAATAGCTTGTAAAACCTATGCCGTGATAACATGATCCTATATACTTTACAAGGCCGTGTTCCTTGGAGAATTCCATGCACATCATGAAATAATCTCTGGCCTTTACATAATTGTTTACCTTGATCAGCAGATTGGCGATGTTCAAAAGCATCTTTGCCTTGAGGTCGTCCAGTTCGAGGTTGTTTGTTTCGATTATGTCCACGCCTTTTTCCAAAGACCTTAGGGCCTTTAGATACCTTTCCATCCTCCAGTAACATGTACCCACCTGATAGTATAAGTATGCGGCATACTGCAGGTTGTCATCAGTGCTTGTCAGGCTTCCTATGACCTCATCAAATATATCTGCGGCCTGTTTATAGTCTTTCATCTCCGAATGGCAGGTAACTGTGAGAGATTTTGCCTTGATATATCTGGGGTCCTCAGGATCAAATTCATTTAAAAAATTTTCCAGCATGGGCAGGGCTTCTTTATAATTGTTGTTCCTGATCAGCCGTTCGGCTTCAATGAAGGAAAGATAGCTATTGTTTAACTTGTCCAGTTTGTCGATCAAATTGGATTTTTCGTCATACTCTGGATCGAGAAAATATGAAAGCGGTACGCCCAGTACCCTTCCCAGATAGGTAAGCGCTTTTACGGAGGGATAAATATTGCCGACTTCAAGCTGGCTTATATAGCCAACGGTAAATTCGTCGCCTGCTATATCACGCTGCCTCATCCTGAGTTCACGTCTTTTTTTGCGTATTCTCCGTCCGATTTCCTTGGAGTCAATGATCAAGTTAAGGTCAATATCTTCCATTTCCATAATTTTATCCCCCATTTAACAATTATTTATAGTTATCATTATAACACATATTTTAAATTATGGGAAAAATATTTTTTTATTATTGAAGGTATTTTAATGTTCCACGCCGTTTAATATCATTTAGTGATAACAAATAAAATGTGCTTCCAAAAGTTTTAAAATTTAGCATATATAAGTATGTATATACTATTTGTTGAACAATAGAAATTTTGAAATTATTATTGACAATTATATTTGTTAAATATAAAATTATAATATAAACAAAAGAAAGGGGGTTGTAAATATGAAAGCTAAGCTTACAATACTTACTGCACTGCTTCTTGTGGCACTGGCCGTATTACCGGCGGCAGGCGCAAAGACTGCAGGCCCCATAATAGAGCCATATGGACAAAACGTCAAAAATGCAGGTTTGATCATCGAACCGTATGGACACAATGCCAAACTTGCAGGCCTGATCATAGAGCCGTATGGGCACACAGTCACGCCGAACGGTCTGATCATCGAACCATATGGACATAATGCCGAACTTGCAGGCCTGATCATAGAGCCATATGGACACACAGTCACGCCGAACGGTTTGATCATCGAACCGTATGGACACACAGTTACGCCGAACGGTCTGATCATAGAGCCATATAGCCTAGGCTAAGTTTCAAATAAAACTGCCGTCAAATTTGACGGCAGTTTTGGTTTAAAGACAGAGTATCGGAAGGATACTTTGTCTTTTTTTATATAGGAAGATGTGAAAACAATACAATGTTTATATATATAAAATTTATAAGGTGTTATAAATTTTACTGTTGTAATTCTATGTTGTTTTAAGTGGGCTTCCTCTATGAAGAGGAAATTTATTTGATGGCATAATTTGAATAATAGATATAGAATGATAATTAAGGATCCGGTGATGTAAATGGAATATGGAAGGCAAAAGAATATATTCTTATGTCTGTTAAATTCTTTAATAGGTTTGTCGGGAAAAGAATTAGCCGGGATGTTTGGTGTAAGTTCAAGAACTATTAGATCAGATATTAAGTTCCTGAATGATTTTTTGAAAGGCTACGGCATCAGGATCTGTTCATCAAAGCAGCAGGGATATTTTATACCGAAAGATCAAAAGAGTATAGGATTATCGATAGCCGAAGAGGTTTTTGGAAGGGAGGAAACGTTGGCTAAACTCCCTGTCACCCCATCGGGAAGGTTTATCTTTATATTACTCAAGCTAGCCTTTGCAAAGGATTATATATCTATGGAAGATTTTGCGGAAATGCTGTTTGTTTCAAAGACAGCTGTCTATCTTGATGTAAAAAATATAATCAGGTTTTTAGATGATTACACAAATTTACAGCTGGAGATTTCTCCAATAAAAGGGCTTAAATTAAATGGAGATGAAAGGACCAAAAGATTTTTAATTTCTAATGTGCTTAAAAAGGATAATGGAAATGAAAGGCTCATGTTGGGCAGAAGTCTATGCTATGTTTTTGACGATGATATAAATTTAAATAAGGATATATTGTTTTTGTATGAAACCATTATAAATATCTTAAATAAATTTGGATATATCCTGACTGATGACGATGTAAACCTGCTGGTAAATGATATCTTTATCAGTGTAAAAAGAATCAAAATGGGTTTTGCTATAGAAAATGAGGCGGCAAAAGTTGAAGATCTGACCATTGCAAAAGCTATAAAGCATGAAATTGAAGGTTATTTTAATGTTTCTCTGGATAAAAGGGAACTGGAATTCTTTCAACAGAGTTTTAATACCAAAAGGGTACTGGACATTACTGAAAAGGGTTGTGTCCTAAAGGAAGATGCTGAAGATATAGCAGAGGAATTTATAAGTGAGATCAAAAACAAATTCAACATTGATTTTTCTGGAAACGCTAAGTTTAAAAGAAATTTATTGCTTCATATAAGCCCTATGATTGAAAGAATAAAGGCGGATTTTTTTGAGGAAAATCCTCTTAAAAATCAAATAAAGACGAGTTATCCTTTTGCCTTTGAAATCGCTACGCTTATAGTTCCGATAATCAAAAGAAAATTAAATGTGATAATAAATGAAGCGGAAGTTTCATATATAGCCATGCATGTTGCCGTAGCTCTAGATAAAATAGACAACAAAACAAATATTGTCATTATATGCGGCTCCGGCCTGGGTACTGCTCAGTTTGTAAACAGCAAAATAGCATCCTATTATGGAGAACGGGTCAATATACTGGGGTATTATCCTGTATATAAGCTGGACAGTATTTTAGAGGGAGAATACGGACAAGTTGATTTAATAATCTCAACCATCCCGTTAGTAACGAAAAAGAATGTACCGGTAGTACAGGTAAATCCCTTGATTACTAATGAAGACTTAAACAGGCTGAAGTACTATATAGGTAACCCTCGGATGATTGCCGAAAAGGCAAATGAAAACGGCGTAAGCCGTGAATTCTTTGAAGATAAATTATTTGTTTTTTTTGAGGAGGAAATCGATTTTTTTAATGTTGTATTAAAGCTCACGGAGAGGCTTAAGATGCAGGGATATATAGATGATACTAAGGCCTTTTATTCTTCGGTTGTTAAGAGGGAGAAGCTGTTTTCAACAGCTTTGGATAACATGGTGGCAATACCTCATTCTATGGAATCCATGTCCAGGAGGACAGTGGTAGTTGTTGGCGTACTTAAAGATCCTGTCATGCATGACGGAAAAAAGGTAAAAATTGTTCTGCTGATTGCTTTTAATGTGAAGGAAGATGAAAAGATAAAAAGATTATATAAGCTGCTTCAGAAAATAGCAGAATCTGAAGATATCATAGAAGATATATCGAGGTCTACGAATTTTCAAGAATTCATATCAAGTATGGATTAAAATAAATTATATATCTAAGGAGGGAGTATTTTGGAAGGATTGATGAATTATTTGGAAGAAAGATTAGTGCCGTTAGCCAGAAAATTGGACCAGAATAGATATTTAACTGCGGTCAGGGATGGCTTTTTTGCAGTAATGCCCTTACTGATAATAGGCTCATTATTTCTTTTAATACCATATATTCCAAGTGTGGCATATCAAAATTTTATGGCGGGTGTATTTGGCGAAAATTGGGTCAACTATATTTTAATTCCATATAATGCTACTATGAACCTGATGACTATTTTCGTAATCGTCGGCATGGCTAAAAGTTTGGGTAATTCTTTTGGCATTGATGATATAACAAGCATTGTAACATCTCTTGTTGCGTTTTTCATTTTGACGCCTACGATAGAATTTGGAGAAAACGGTGCCAAAGGATTGCCTGTTGATAATTTTACGGCAGTTGGACTATTTCTCGGGATACTTACTACTATGTTATCGCTGAAGATATTTTCGGTAATAAATAATAAGGGCTGGACCATTAAAATGCCCGAAAGTGTTCCCGGAAATGTAGCTACCTCATTTAGTGCGTTAGTACCGGAGCTGTTTGTTTTTATAGTATTTACAATTATTAGAATCGTTTTTTCCTTTACAAGCTATGAAACGGTACAAACGTTTATATATGCCATACTCCAAAGGCCGCTAACTAATATAGGTGGGAATTTGTTTTTCCTGATTATAGTGGTTATTTTTCAACAAATATTATGGCTCTTTGGTATCCACGGTTCTAATGTAACCGATGGTATTACGAAACCAATTATGTTTGCACAAACAGCGGAAAATGCTGCGGCTTTTGCAGCAGGTAAGGCTCTGCCTAATATTTTAAATTATCAATTTTATGTAAACTTTGTATGTATTGGCGGAGCAGGTGCAACGTTAGCATTGGTTTTAATAATGTTGTTTTATGCCAAGTCAGAAAGATACAAATCATTGAGCAAATTATCGCTTGGTGCGGGTATCTTCAATATTAATGAACCGGTAATCTTTGGACTCCCCGTTGTATTAAATCCGGTTATATTTATACCTTTTCTGATAGCACCATTGGTAAACATAATATTGACTTATTTTGTAATGGCAGTAGGTATTGTCCCGCTGGTAAATGGAATCAATATTCAGTGGACAACGCCTCCTATTTTATCAGGATTGATTTTGTGCGGATGGCGAGGCGCTCTGTGGCAGGCATTGCTGATAATAATCGACGGGCTCATTTATTATCCGTTTTTCAGAGTGATTGATAAACTGGAGATGGAAAAGCAGTCTGCACCGAGCGAAGCAAAGTAAAATGAAAACATGAGGACTTCATCATACCCGAAGTCCTCGATTTTCTTTTGAGTTTGCTGGATGTTAGAATATATAAAAAAGGCAGGTATTACAGATGAGAGATTTAGGACGAGTTTTCAAAGATAAAGGACATGCGGTTGGATATGGCGTCTTTTTAGGTTGTACTCCAGGATGATATTACAGAATTGGAAAAAACAATATTATTGGATGAGATCCACTTTAGGAGGGGAGATATACTTATAGAAAGTGATGATTACGGAAACTGCAAGGGAGAGCTGAAAATAGCTCTAAAGGATTTTAAAAATACCGGCGAATCCAATATTATTGCAAAAAATAAGCAGGATGAGGTTTTTATATTGGACTATATAAAACCTTACCAAAAATTTAACTTTATAGCGGATAATGTTTAGATAAGACTTTTTTAGGAGTGGTCAGATGGAAAAAGATGCAGATCAGGCTTTAATAGAAGTTGTAATGGATATTATAATCAATGCGGGAAACGCAAAATCTTATGCAATGGATTCTATAAGAGCTGCTAAAAAATTTGATTTTGATACGGCTGAAGAAAAATTTAAATCCGCTAAGGATGCTGAGCTTTCCGCTCATAATGCACAGACAAAGCTGCTGGCTAGGGACTCTGATGAGCAGGGGATAGAATTGAATTTATTGGTTGTTCATGCACAGGATCATTTAATGAATTGTATAACATTTAATGATACTGCAAGGGAAATTATTGATTTATATAAAACAATTAAAAAAGCTTAAGGAGGCATTAAATATGAAGAAGATATTTTTGTTATGTACAGCAGGTATGTCAACCAGCTTATTGGTAAATAAGATGAAGGAAGCCGCGAAGAAACATGGTTACCAATATGATATAGAGGCAACATCCTTAGCTAATTTGAAAGATATACAGCAGAAAGCAGATCTTATATTGTTGGCGCCTCAAGTTAGGTTTGATAAAGAGAGGGTAGAAAAATCAGTTAAAGATATCCCTGTAGATATAGTGGATATGACTGCTTATGGAATGATGGATGGAGAAAAAGTATTAAATCAGGTCAGAAAGCTGCTTGGAGATCAATAATAAATTTGACAGGAGGTAATTATGAGTTACGATAGATTTCCAAAAAAGTTTTTATGGGGAGGCGCAACATCCGCCTGCCAGATAGAGGGCGCTTATGATGTAGATGGCAGAGGCCTTTCTATAGCAGATATATTGAGGTTTATTCCAAAAGAAGAAAGAAGCGGTGACAGACCTCTCAATATAACAAGAGAAGAAGTAAAAAAACTATTAAGAAACGAAAATAACTATTATTTTCCTAAAAGGAATGGAATAGATTTTTATCACACTTATAAGGAAGACGTAAAACTGTTTTACGAAATGGGCTTTAATGTTTTCAGGCTGTCAATAAGCTGGAGCAGGATTTTTCCCAATGGAGATGATAAAAAGCCAAATGAAGAGGGACTTAAGTTTTATGATAATGTATTTGACGAGTGCAGAAAATATAATATAAGGCCGCTGGTCACATTATCCCATTATGACACCCCGCTGAACCTGGCGTTAAAGTATAATGGATGGTCTGACAGAAGGCTGATTGATTTTTTCTTAAGGTATGCCAGGACAGTTTTTGAAAGATACAAGGATAAGGTGGATCTATGGCTGACCTTCAATGAGATCAACGTCATTGCAAAAAACCCTTATACCGGCGGCGGTGTGTTTACAGAGGATTGTGATGACCCTTTAAGTCTTTGCTACCAGGCTGCGCATCATCAGTTTGTGGCAAGCGCGTTGGCTACCAAGATAGCCCATGAAATAAATCCTGACAATAAGATAGGATGCATGCTGTCGAGAAACGCAATATATCCGGAAACTAACAATCCGCTGGATATCATTAAGGCTCAGAGGTCAAATCAAATGAACCTGTTTTTTACGGATGTATGTGTGAGGGGACAGTATCCAGGATACATGCTTAGATATTTTAAAGAAAACAATATTTCCATAAAGAAAGCGACTGGCGATGATGAGATTTTAAAGCTTTATCCGGTGGATTTTGTGTCGATAAGCTACTATAAATCCGTTACTGAAGGTACGGATTCTAATGCTGAAAGACTGCCGGACAGTTTATTTACCGGAGTGAAAAATCCATATTTAGAGACTACCGACTGGGGATGGCAGATAGATCCTATCGGACTGAGATGGGTCTTGAATGATTTATATGATAGATACCAAAAACCGATTTTCATAGTGGAGAACGGACTTGGCACATATGACAAGGTAGAAGACGATAACATGATACATGATGATTACCGGATCGATTATTTGAGAAAACATATAATGCAGATGAGAGAAGCTATAGAAGACGGAGTGGATGTGATGGGGTATACGACGTGGGGCCCCATTGATTTGGTAAGTGATTCTACATCGGAAATGTCGAAGAGATACGGCTTTATATATGTGGATATGGATGACTATGGCGGGGGAAGTTTGAAGAGATTAAAAAAAGATTCCTTCTTTTGGTACAAGGATGTTATAGAGTCCAATGGTGAAAGACTATAATAGTAAAGACTGTCGTCAAGTTTAACGGCAGTCTTTATTGTTTTCCATTCAATGTGGTAATATAGATGTGACTAAACAATGATTTTAGGAGTGTTGACTTGTGGAGACGTTGGACGACCTTCAATATAATGATCTCAAGATTATACAGTCGGCGGACGGTTTCAGGTTCGGAATGGATGCGGTGCTGCTGGCGAATCTTGCGCCTTTAAGCGGGGTAAAGAGGGCCTTGGACCTTTGCTGCGGGAACGGGATCGTTCCCGTGCTGCTTGCGGGGAAAAGACAGGTGGACTCTGTGAGCGGCATAGATATAAATGCCGGCGAGACGGAGAGGGCGGTCAGGAGCGCAAGGCTCAATGGCCTGGCCGGTTTGCACATCGTAAACGGCGACATCAGGGAGATAGAGAAATATTTTGGCTATGAAAGTTTCGATCTGGTCACGGCCAACCCGCCCTATCTCAAGGCCAATACCGGCAGGATGAGCTCAAATCCAATGAAGTCTGCAGCTCGGCATGAGATTTACTGTACGCTTGGCGACGTGCTCGCCGCCGCATTTAAAGTACTGCGGTTCGGCGGAGGCTTCTTCATGGTCCACCGTACCGAAAGGCTGGCGGAGGTGCTGCATGAATGCAGAAACTCGCGGCTTGAACCCAAGAGGCTGTATATGATCTATCCTCAGGCGGATAAGCGGCCCGATCTCTTTCTTGTGTACTGCATAAAATGCGGAAACCCGGACATGATTGTGGAAAAGCCCATAATCATATATAATAATGACGGCAGTTATACAGACGACTATCTTAAGATATATTACGGCGGTGAAACAAAATGAGCGGAAAACTTTATCTGTGCGCCACGCCCATAGGCAATCTCCGAGATATCACGCTTCGGGCGCTGGACGTGCTGAAAGATGCCGACGTCATTGCGGCGGAGGACACTAGAAATACCATCAAGCTGCTGAATCATTACGATATACATAGCAGACTTATAAGCTACCATAAATTTAATGAGACCAAGCAATCGGATGAAATCATAGAAATGCTCAGAAGCGGCCTTGACGTAGCTCTGGTAAGCGATGCAGGCATGCCCTGCATATCGGACCCCGGCGAGATCATCGTAAAAAGGTGCGTAGAAGAGGGTATAGCCATTGAGGCGGTGCCCGGTGCCTCCGCATCCGTTTCGGCGCTGGCCGTGTCCGGACTGGATACCGGCAGGTTTTGCTTTGAAGGTTTTCTTCCCCGCAGGAAGAAGGAAAGGGATGCCACGTTCGACGAATTAAAAGGCGAAACGCGGACCGCTATTTTCTATGAGTCGCCCAAGAGGGTGACGGATACCCTCAAGGATATCCTCGGCCGTCTTGGAGACAGAAATGTATCTGTAAGCAGGGAGATGACCAAGATGCATGAGGAGACGTTTAGGGGAAAGGTAAGCGAGGCCATAGAGCATTTTGAACGGCAGGGTACCAAAGGGGAATTTGTGATAGTTCTCGAAGGCGCAAAAAAAGAAAACCCTCCTCTGGGGATCGGGTTTGCAAAGGGCCGGGCCGTCAAATACATGGATCTCGGCATGACCAAGATGGACGCCATAAAGCAGGCAGCCAAGGATGCAGGTATCCCCAAAAGAGAGGTCTATAATCTATTTAAGGAGAATTAAACCTCCTTTTTCAACTCATCCAAACATTCCCTGCAGATATTTTTTCCCTTGTAATTGATAACGTCTTTGGCGTTGCCGCAGAATATACATGCAGGTTCATATTTTTTGAGTATGATCTCTTCACCATCGACATAAATTTCGAGGGCATCTCTCTCAGCGATATTCAGTGTTCTGCGAAGCTCTATAGGAATAACCACTCTTCCCAACTCATCCACTCGTCTCACGATTCCTGTTGATTTCATGTTTTCAATCTCCCCTCCAAAATTCGACAACTTTATATATTATATGATACCAGATTTTACAAAATAAGTCAATAAAATTTTATCTAATAAATAATAAATTGTGAAACAATTAACTAAAGAATTGCTAAATTGGATTATAGGTATATATAATTTATTCTGAACAATTATTTTAAAAGGATTAATAGAAGTTACAAAAATTATGTAGAATAATATATTATATTGAATAGTAAAAATGAAAATTCTGTAAGAAATAATACCCTTGTTCAAAATATAGTCGTGGATAAATGATAAGGACCTGATCTTGACTGTTTTCTATCGTAAAATAGGAGGCATGCTTGATATTGGAAGCAATTAAAGAACTTAACGATGATGATAGGGCTTTTATGATTAAATTATATCATAAATATTACGCATTAATCCGAAAGACGATTTACCACATGACATATTGCAATAAATATATAGATGACCTCATTAATGACGCTTTTGTAAAACTGATCGAAAAAGTTTCTCTGCTTTGCCAATTAGATAGCTGCAAAATTTCCTCTTATATTTTTTATACTGCCAAAAGCGTATCGATCAATTATATCAAACATAAGTCAGTTGAGAACAAACATATGTATTACTGCAAAGACGCTGTAATGAAGACGATATAGATTTCATATTTATGGATCTGGTCAATGATGAAGACTATAAATTACTAAAAGAGATTGTTTTGGAAAGATATACTATACGCGAAACAGCTCAAGAATTGGGAATATCTGTAGAAGCATGTAAGAAGCGTGTTCAAAGGGCGAAAAAAACTGCAAAAATACCTTAAGTAGGAAAATAATTCTGGTAGTTAAGTTAATAAAAAGATTTTTTGATGTAATTAAGAAAAAATTTTAAAAATATTGTCCCCTTTTGCCTGAGTTGCGACATATATAAAGTGAAAGGATGAATCAGAAAGTTTTGCACAGAGGAAATTAATAACATTAAGGGAAATGAGTGATTCCAATGGGCTACTAAATTGACGGTCAGCGGCTTTTTAGTGTTATCATAAATACTATGAGGAACATATTTCTGGGGAAATACTAAAAATCGGAGGACCGTTATAAATTATAGAAATGAACGAACAACAATTAATGATGCTAAATAAAAAATTATAAATAATAAAGGAGCGTAGATGACCTGAAGGCGTTTAAAAAATTACTTAGTATTATATCTGCTGCTTGCTTGATGATGTCAATTTCAATTCCTGTCTCAGCTGCAAGCGTCGACACGGAGGTCACTCCTTATGAAAAGGCAGGTATAAGTACTATTATTTCAGCAAAGGAATTTGACTCAATAGTTCCTACCTCGGTAATTACGGAAGATGTATATCTTCCCAGAGCTAATGCAGGTGGCACAAATGGAAATCCGTGTGGTGAGTTTACTGCCAATGTTTCTAATGTGTCATTTAATATTACTTATGCGACTGGAGGTACTCAAACATATAACGTTCAGCTATATAAAGGAACAATAGCTAATGGTGGGACTATGAAGGCAAATTATGAAACATTGACCATTGGTTCTGGTTTTACAAGAAGTAATCTTAAGATTGGCTCAACATATTTCTTTAAAGTCAGCTCTTATGACTGCCACACCAGTGGTGCCAATGCCACATATACGTTAAAGACTTATAATTAAATTTAGTCGGCAAAGTTAAAGCAAGGGACGATTCTTGTACTTTTGATCTTAAACCGCTCCTTGCTCCTTTTATTTCACATCTCATTGTACTTGTAATATGCATATCATGTTTTATTTAGTCATTAATATTTACTTTTCTTTCTTTCAAGAACTACCCATGGGTATTTCTTTTTATACATTCCAGTAATGAGTTATGTGATGGATGTTTACAGAGGTGATGTGCGTTCAACGAATTAGCAGATATCCGCCATGACTCGGGGAAGGATGTTTACTTTACATTGACTCCTCATAAGACCGACATGCTTAAACACCTGTATCCCAAATTTGTAGATAATAAGGACAGTATTGATATAAATAAGAAAGCCTTTGCGTTACGCTTAAATAAAAACCGTATAACATTTCTGGATGTGGATGAAGATATGAAACATAAGTTTAGCAGTAAGCAACGAGACTCTTACGAGGCGCCTGCTACCTTGATGTTTGCCGACCTCTTCAGCGAGGCTGCATTTGTGGATCCCAGGAATATACAAAATATTGATATTAGTTATAAGGAAGTGATAGACAACAGTGATGCCGACATCGTGATGTTTATGTACAATAGTTCCGGTTTTGACTCCATGATTGCAAAAATGATCGACAAGGGTATCAAGTGAGGACACAAGGGGATAGCTCTGCTGCGCTCTTTTCCTCACATCAACCCACATTGTGTCACAACTGCAGGTATGCTATAATCGGTAGCAGAAGTATTAAAAACACACGTGGACGGTTCTTTTGTGCAAGTTTAGCCGTAAAATATTTAACACTTGCAGACAAATTTGCTTGCTGCATTGGCTGCACCTGCAAATTGCGGTCACATACGTTTAACTACTCCCGCCTCTTCGGTAATTTCTGCAATCGTTTCAAAAAGCTCATTTTACATCAGGTTGAAAAGTGTTTCAGTCGGCAAATTGAAATGGAGGTGATTGGTATGGATTCAATCAAAACACTTTGGAAATTTATCAAAAATGCGCGCTATCTCAAGGGGATGATGCGTAAAACGGTGGCGACTGTTGTTTCGGTTGAGAATCCTCACGGTGATTATCATGTGATTGCACTGAAGCCCGCCGAGGGGTTTTCATGGAACGCGGGCGAACACGTGATGCTTCGGCTGCCCGATCATGAGGCGGTCAGGAGGGAATACCGTATATTCTCTATTGCGTCTATTCGGCAGGAGGGTATCTTGCTGTTCGGCACAAGAACCGGTAAGGAAGCGAGCGCATTTAAAAAGGTTTTGCTTTCTCTTAAGCCGGGTGATCCGGTATCGATGCAAGGGGCCTTCGGATGGTTCCGTATTCGGGACGAGCATTCGCCCGTAGTGATGTTTGCCGGAGGGGTGGGCATAACGCCGGTGCGGGCGCTCGTCAAAGAGCTGGCGCACAGCCAGGCCCGGCCGATACATATCGTCTACTCTTCCTCGGATTTTTACCTCTTTGGGGATGAAATTCAGAATATAGTAGATAATAACCCGTCTATGTCGCTGTACAAGGTATCGGCGCGCGAGGAAGTACAGGAACGGCTTGCGGAACTGGCCGTTCAGTATGGGAATAAGGCGTATTACTATATGTCAGCCTCGCCCGGAGTCATCGATTCGGTGGCAAAGCTGCTGCGCTCCAAGGAGATATCCGGCAGCCGCCTGATCGACGATACCATGAGGGGCTATTGAAAAACGAGAATGGAGAAAAAACCAATGAAGGCTATCATCCTTTATTATTCAAAGTCTGGGACGACGGAGAAACTTGCCCGGAGAATCCAAGAGGATATTCAATGCGATATACTGAAGATCGAGCCGGAAGAACCTTACGGCAATTATGTGTCGTCGCTCATTCGCGTGAATAAAGAGAGGAAGAATAATGTGCCGGTTCATTCCGTGACCAAAATCCCGGATCTTTCAACTTATGATACGGTTTTCATCGGCTACCCGATTTGGTACTTGGACGTTCCAGTTTTTGTCGCTGATTTTATCAGTCGGTGCGATATGGAGGGCAAAACCGTGATCCCGTTTGCCACCTGCGGCCTGGCAAATATCAGCGCTACGCTGAACACGCTGAAACGGGTCTGCCCCAAGTCGGAAATTGTTCATCCTTTTAACTATGGTATTGCCAAAAAGGATAACTATGAGGAGTGGATCCGTGCGATCCAATAAAGATCATACGGTTTTTTTGAAAGCATTGGATGCATTTCGTATGGGAAGGCCTACAGTACGATAGTGGTATTCCATGATAAGAACCCATCTCTCGCTTCACGCGTCGGATGGGTTCTTTGGCAGCTAATAATTCTTTTTGCTTTCCTCGATGAAGAAACAGGCTTCGCTGGCCATGCG
>ENA-UOOI01000596-UOOI01000596.1-fermentation-metagenome-genome-assembly--contig:-NODE-596-length-44790-cov-3.630580_pt1 | contig 44790 bp, 37 predicted proteins | sample MGYA00245779_ERZ724027 | MGnify/ENA primary metagenome ERZ724027 (study PRJEB28704, sample SAMN03018318) | fermentation metagenome | biome: anthropogenic terrestrial biome; feature: soil; material...
ATAACTGGGTGATGTTTTTGGGCGAATTGCCGTTTGCTCAACATATATGATCAAGCAATAGGTGACCTTGAGAAGACTGGTGACTTGCTTCCGGTGAACATAAAAACTACTGAGTATTATCACATAATTAAACATCCTAATAATTTTATATGAAAAGTTTAAAGTTTTATTTCCTATTTTTACTTGGTGGAATCCTATTTACCGGATATAATGCGGAAGCGCAAACCTGGCAAAAAAAGGAACCTAAACTCAAGACAGATTGGACAGACAAGGTCGATCCCGGCAGGGTATTACCCGAATATCCCCGTCCTCAAATGGTGCGGGACAATTGGGTTAATCTGAACGGTATTTGGGATTTCGCTAAGAAAGACACGCCAAATATTGGTAATTATAACGATTTCACCTCTTTCGATCAGAAAATATTGGTGCCATATCCTATCGAATCTGCCCTTTCTGGAATTATGGATGATGATTATACCAATATGAATAAATCGTATGCTTATAAACGCACTTTCAATGTTCCTGCAAGCTACGGGGACAAAAGAATTTTACTGCATTTTGGTGCAGTAGATTGGCGGAGCGTAGTCTTTATAAACGGACAAAAAGCAGGAGCCCACGAAGGTGGTTATGATCCTTTCTCATTCGATATAACTGACTATCTGAATCCTTTAAACCAGGATCAGGAAGTGGTGGTGCAAGTGTACGATCCAACCGAAGAAGGTCAGCCAGTGGGAAAACAAGCCAAAAAGCGTGGTGGAATCTTTTATACCCCATGCAGTGGCATTTGGCAAACAGTATGGTATGAAGCGGTCAATACTCAATACATAAGCGATTTTCTTATTGTTCCCGATGTAGATAACAAAGCGGTTAAAGTTACTATTAATACAATCGGCGCTGCAGAAGCAGATGTTGAAGTAATAGTCTTGGATAGCGATAAAGAAGTAAAGAAACAAACAATTCCCGTAGGAGTCGAAACTTCTATTAAAATCAACAGTCCTAAATTGTGGTCGCCCGACAGTCCTTTCCTTTATAAACTAAAATTCAGCTTAAAAGACGGAAATAATGTAGTTGATAAAGTTGATAGTTATTTCGGTATGCGGAAGATTCATTTGGGAAGAATCCGCGGTGTTCCTTATACGTTCTTAAACAATGAGCCTATTTTCCATTATGGACCACTGGACCAGGGTTACTGGCCGGATGGAATTTATACTGCTCCTACCGACGAAGCCTTACTTTATGATTTGGAAATAACCAAGGGCTTTGGTTTTAATATGACCCGCAAGCATATTAAAGTAGAGTCTGCCCGCTGGTATCACTATTGTGACTCGATAGGTTTGATGGTGTGGCAGGATATGCCTTGCACCGGTTATTTGGGTGGAGGCAGGGAATACCTCGGGGATGAAGAGTGGAGCAAGCAGAACTTTTATCGGGAAACCGAAAATATTGTCAAAAGTTTGATCAATTACCCGTCCATTGTGATGTGGGTGCCTTACAACGAAGGATGGGGGCAATATACCGGGCAATCGCCTTATCGTCCCGACCATAGCAAGGAAATATATGCAGAACACACTCGAAATGGAGTGGAAGTTATACGCCGAACAGATCCTACCCGCCTAATCAATCAATCCAGCGGCTGGGGAAACTTCGAAATGGGCGATATTATCGACGTACACTCTTATACGCAGGTTGGTTTATGGCCTAATCCATTTGACCATAGAGCTAATATGTGCGGAGAAACGGGTGGTTTTGGTCTAAAAATCCACGGAAATATCTGGCCTAAAGTGGGTACTCCGTACGGAGAATTGGAAACTACGGCTCAACTTGCTGATGAGTTGGAAGCATTTAATGAAAGAGCTTACGGATTAACTTCCAGGGGATTATCTGGTATCGTGTATACTCAGATTACCGATTTGGAAGAAGAAATAAACGGTTTGTACACTTACGACCGAAAAGTTTCCAAATTAGATCTCGCACAAAAAGCATGCTTCAAAGCTGGTGTAGAAAAACTGTTGACACAAACTTGCTATTCAAAAGCCATTACTCCAACGGCTATGCAATCGGGAACTATGTGGAAATATACATCTATAGATCCGGGACCTGGTTGGAATACTTCTGAATTTAATGATTCCAAATGGCATGAAGGCGCTGCTGGTTTTGGAGCGGGTGATCCTCCTGGTACAAACATTCGCACCATTTGGAATACGTCCGACATTTGGTTGCGACAAAACTTAGTTGTGCCTGCTTTAACCGGGCAAAACTTAAAAGACCTGAAGTTGCTTATCTACTATGATGAAGATTATTCCGTATATATCAACGGTGTATTGGCGGCCTCTGGTAGTGGATGGACCAGCACTTACACTCCTGTCGATATCAACGATGAAGCTAAAGCTGCAATCCGTTTCAATCAGGAAAACTTGATTGCTGTTACTTGTCATAATACAGAAGGCGGACAATATGTGGATGTGGCTTTATCTCTGGTTATTAAAGATATTCCTATTAACGAGGATATAGAGTTTGCAGAAGCAGCAAAAGAATATAAGGAGATTTCTGATCGTGCAGGTCTTGAAGCCATAAAGAATAATCTTTCCGGTTCTTATATCTTAACGAAAGATATTGATCTAAGCGGTACTGATTTTATTCCAATAGGATCAGAAACCTCTCCTTTTACTGGTTACTTTTCCGGGGGAAAGCATACAATCAAAAATCTAAAAATAACGAACAACGCTGACAACCAGGGTTTATTTGGCTATACAAAAGGGGCACAAATAGAAGACCTGATTTTGGGATCGCCTCAGGTAAATGGAAACGAACATGTGGGCTCACTCGCAGGAAAAGCAGTCAACACTACCATACAAAGAGTTCAAGTAAACCGTCCGGTTGTGTCAGCTCAGGAAGTTGCTGGAGGAATTGTTGGCACCTTAGGAGACATGGACAAAGGAATAAGTGGTGTGTCCTGGATGCTTGATTGCTATGTTGTTGATGGTACAATAAGCGCTTCAGCTTCTCGTGCAGGTGGTCTTATCGGACAAGCCTATGATATAAGTTTACAAAGATCTTACTTTACTGGCACGGTCAGCGCTTTAGATGGAGCTGCAGGTGGTATTTTGGGTGAGATAGGAAACTTTAGAGTTCAATTCAAGGGTGTTGCCTCTTTAGCAAGCACTGTGGCAGGTCGTACTGCAGGAGAATTTGCCGCAAGTACTGCAACTGAAAATGTTGTTCTGGTTGAGCGCGAGAAAATATATACGCGAAACGATATGGATATTGTAGGTAGTAGTGAAGGACTTCGGGCAGTGGATTTTGAAGTAAAAGAATTGAACGTATTCAAAACCCAAGCATTATACGAATCTATGGGATGGGATTTTAACTCTGTGTGGACAATGTCGGCACAGGGATACCCTGTGTTTCGGTGATTAATAATTGTAATTGACACAAAAAGATGAGGCTGTCCGATTGATAGCCAATCTTTTTATATGTCGGGCATGCTACTAAGCTGGCAGGATGTAAGTTCCTGTATGTGCCGGGACTGGTTCTTTTAAGATATACTCCCGATCTTAATGATCATTTCTTCAAATTGGTCGCTCTCGATCACCGCTTTCCCTTTTACTTTACTTTTATAGTTGTAAACGGTCTGCACCGAATAGTGCAGGAAATCGGCGATCTGCTTCATGTCTGTGATCCCTAACTTGATCAAAGCGAATATACGAAGTTCATTGTTTAATTCCCCTCTTTCAGGAGAATATTGCTCATCGGGCCTGAGCAGGGAATTGAACTCCGAAACAAAATCGGGGTAGAGGGCCAGAAAAGTTTTGTCGAAGTTAGTATGTAATTCGGAGATGTCTTTTTCCAATTCGTCCGTGGATAATTTAAAAAGATTGTTTATCTGGCCGGTCTTGATGTTCAGGTTTACATTTTTGCGGTACTTGTGGAGTTTATTGACATAGACCGAGCATTGGTTCATGAAATAGCCGATATAGTGTTCCTTCACGGTATTGGCTTCATCCAGCTTCCGGTTCAGTTGCAGGAGATCTTCGTTCATTATCCTGAGTTCTTTCCGGGCTTTTGAAACGGCTTTGACCTGGAGATACAGATAGAATAAGGTGATAATCAGCACTAATGCAAATAAACTGGTGATAATTGAATAGTTCTTCAAATTCTTTTGTTGGGAATAGATCTTTTGCAGATAGGTGTCTTCAATAATGGGTTGTACCCGTGCAATGACGGAATTTTTAAATCTTGCATTGTAAAACAACGCATCATCCAATGCTACCCTGATATACTCGTAAGCCCTGTCTATATCGCCGTTTTCATACAGGTTCACGGCCAAAGACAACAAAGCTTCATTTTCTTTTACTGCCAGCTCGATATCGGTAATTGCTGCGATGGTCAGATAATGATTTTCGAGTTCCTTTTTACCTGCCTGACGGTATAATTTGGCCAGGTTCATCGCAGCCATTGCATGGTCGTGTGTCTCAGGTGTCTGATTATAAAAGACAGGTAATAATAAATTTTCCGCTTCGGGAAACCGCCCTTCCTGTTGTAATTTATGTGCCAGCTCTTTCTTGTATTCTTCGGATTCTTCATACAACAGCCCCATCACTTTATCCCTGTATGCTTCCTTCTCTTTTTCATATTGTTGGGAATACTTTATATCGGCAGTATAGAATATAAGATTCTCAAAATACCGGATGTAATTCCAGCAGTACCATACCTTGTTATTATCCGTCAGATCTTCATAATCCAGAGACTCGAAAATTTCGGAAGCTTGTAGGAATAAGCCGGATAGTGAATAGATATAAGACAAGCGCAACAGATTTTCCACAATAATATCCTGCTTATTCAATTTGTTTGCAAGAGATAGGTTTTCGTTGATATAAAATTCAGCCGAGTCACAGATGAAACTGTTGTACTGATCAATGATCTCCCGGTTGATATTGATTATATCATCTATATCCTCCAGTTGTTTTTTTCTCTGTTTTAGCTCCATTATCTTAGCTTCCCTTATCTTTGTGTAGTGGGAACGTTCCGAAATTACTTTATCCAGGACTTTCAGCAAGGAATCGGTTTCCCTTTCCATACTGGAAACGGACATTGGAAAAATAATCAATAAAAGTATAATGAGGGTATGCTTCATAGTAAATAATCTCTCCTGTTAGTTCACTAATATGCTTTTAAGTATTCATGACGGTTTACCCCTTTGATCAAACACTGAGGGACAAATATAATAAAATTTTGTGGTCTGTTGCCCTTTTTAACATAATAATCTTAGTGAGAGTTGTAAATATTTTTTTCATTGAGTATGTTGGAGTTGACATATATTAATTTGTATACCTGATAGATTTTACCTAGCTTTGGTACTATCAACAACAGTTCGGGTGTTTTCAGATATTTGTCTACAAGTATTTGATTATTAATAATCAATTCTTTTTATGTCTGCGTTGCTTATCTTGTTAAGTAGCCTTTAAACAAAAATTTACCGAATTATTATACGACAAGTCGAAAATAGGAAGAAAATAATACTTGAAACAGGCACAAAGAATGTTTCAATCGATTGTAAATGAAATAAAAAATAAATTGAAGATTTCCGATAAAGAAAATAAAAAGAAAAAGGATTGGAAATCGGAACGCCTCCATGAACTTGAAATACACAGGTTACATCTTGATACCCTACCGTTCAAAATTGTGGAGGTGAAAGAGTATGGTTTTTTAGCCAAAGTGAAAGGGATATATGCTTATATCTCCTTCCATCATATGCCATGGAAATATGTGAACAGGGATGCATGGAATCATGTTGCTCCCACGTTGATCGGGAAAATTTTTTATTCTAAGGTTATCAAGGTCGATATGGAGCGCATCTCTATTCATTTGGATGCTGACCTGCCTCAATTCAAGCAGGCGGAACTGTCCATAGGAGAATTGTATAGGGGGGTGATCATCAATAAGAAAAAATATGGGTTGTTCATTGATATTGGTTATCATTTCAATTGGAGATATGGCTCTATTGTAGGCCTAATGCACAAATCGCAGTTGGATGTATTGGTGAACTTCGATGATATGGAGGCTGGTTCTACGACGGTGGTGATATATTTGGGAGAAAATGAAGAGGGTAAGGTAAGTCTTACACAAAATGAGACAGATGTGGACTGGGCCTTGGGTATTCCGCAACAAATGGTTGGCCAAAACGTATGGGTGGAGGTCGGCTCAAATGAAGTCCCTCCTGATAGGAGGTTTATAGTGTTGGGTAAGTATAGAGGCAAGATTATCATCAACAGGATATTATATCCCACAGGGAGCAAAAAAATGGGCCGGGCAAAAAAGGCTTTACCGGAGGGTGAGATCATCACCTGCGAAGTGCTCGGGTTTGACGAAAAAAGGAGGGTCCTGGAATTGAAATGGCTGAAGAAAAATCAACCGGAAAAAATACCCCTTTATGGATATTCCATGAATGAGTTACTTGATTATCAGTCCCTGGTAAATTTGTTGCATATCAAAACAGAAAACGATTATAAAGTCGAAGAGAAATGAAAGACCGAATTAATTTCCTTTTTTTGCCAATTTTTCAAATTTCAAGTATTTCTTTCTTTGTTCATCGTTTAAACGGTTCGTTTTAAAATAGTTCTTAGTCTTGTTATGCCAATCGTGCAACATCTTCTCAAGACCTTTGCTGTCTGAGGAAGGCATTCGTTGGTTATTGGATACAAAATTAATGAGCATGTTGTACTTGCTATTCCACTCATAGGCTCTTTTATCTGTATCAAGATCGGTATATTGATCTTTAATTCTTTCTATTTCATCTTTTTGCTTTTCTTCCAACTTATCGAAATGCATGCGCTGTAATCTCCACCATCTATACAGCGAAGTTTCATTTTGATCGGTTGAAGCAGAAAAAGGAAAATGCCAGTTTTGTGATAAGAATCTTTCCAAATCAGCCAGCCTCTCGTTAAACAAGCTGTCGGAGATGTTTGTCGTTGGCTTGATACCGGCGGGATAGGTTTTATTGCTCAGACCGAAACACCCCCTTCCGAATCTCGAAAAACGTTTCCGGGTATCGTTATACATTATTGTGCGGATACTTTTTTCATTGGTTTCAGGATAGTGCACTAAAACATGATCCGTGATTACTTTGATCGTTTGCGGAGTATCATGTTCCTCTAAAAAATCAACAATGGTATCCCCGATAGTGCCCGATTTGATGTGTTCCCATTCTTTGAGCATATATGTGTTATTTTGCCCTTTATGGGATATTATTTGGTTATGTTGCGATAAGCGGTAGCGGAGTTGTACAGGGGCTGTATATTTGTGTTGGGGAAATTGTTTTTTGAATTCTGTGAAGATAGCATTGATGTACATAGGTTTTTCTTGTTGCTTCAATATTTCGAATAATATTCCGGGAATTTTTTCGGGTGGGGAGACGGATCTATGACTTTTCCCGAAACGATTGACAAACCAAACTCATATTGCAGTATATCTTTCGCTACCTCTACTATACCTCCTATTATTCCGTTCTTGTATTTTTTCCATCCGGGAGAGCCCAATATATAAACCTCGAGGTCTGATATAATGTCTATCCTGTTAATTGATACAAGCTGTTTTATATCAGCAATAAATCTGTCGAAATTGAAAGCGTCTGCCAGTCCTGTCGGAATCAATACACTGTTTTTCCATGTTTTATCGTCTCCCCGGGCAACAAAGCTACCCCTATACGTGTGTCTAGAATCGGTAAACAAAGAAAGTAACTTCAGTATACAATCCCGGGTAAAATGAATATTTTCCTGTTCAATGAATGCAGATATGCGTTCATCGTTTTGCCACAGAATATCGTCGTCCTTGATTGAATTTTGATAAAAGGGCCACTCTTCTTTCAATTGTTGAATTAAAGGATTATCCGCTGAAAAGAAGTGCTGGTATGTTTTATTTTTTATTTGATTGACACGTTGGGTTGATAGATTGTGTATTTCCCCTAATGATTTGTTTGTCAGGTGCTCATCGTTTTCGAATATGCGGTATGAATGAAGAAGAATGTGGATTTCTCTTGTGTCATTTGACTTTAACTCCTTTTCGAGTATCCAGAACAGGGGCATATGGCCCTGTTGTTGATGGTAATCGTATACAAAATCTTCCCTGAACCATTTACCCTTTTCTAATATTAATTTCTCCCGCTGAAAAGCTTCCTCCGGTGAATGGATAATATTTAAAAGTTCATTTTCGAGCCTTCTTTTCAACGCGATGAGTTCAGGGTACGCTTTCTTTCCTAAGTTTCTGATATTCATAAGAGTTTTGTCCTGCTCGATTAGGTAATCATACATAAAATACTCAAAATCGATTGTACTTAACCATTTGGCTGTCCGTTTAGAACAAGATGAAACAAGTTCTTTATATCTCTTTTCAACCAATATCTTTTTTAGGGGAGACAAGTAATTCAATAATTCGGCAGGAGAAATAAGTTTGTGATTGATGGTATGAAAAAAATCATTTTCAATCAACTCTTTTACTTCTGATACTCTGTTAGCTACCGGACTTGTTTCTTTCGGATCATCCAACTGAAGAATAAATTTGTGACATAGCTCTCCCAATTCCTGCGAGGTCTTACGGCCTACATTTCGCATTTTTATAAAAGAACCCCCTTCTTCGTAATACGAGACAATATCGTAGACTGTGTGTAAATCGATAGAAAAACAACAGTTGAGCGCACGTACGGATAATCCGCGATTTTGATACAGGTCGTGGAGGGAGATAGTCTTCAGTGATTCTTTTAACATAGTAAATCATAAATAATAGGTTATACAAAATATACACCAACTTGTTATGTATTAACCCCAAAGATAGATATATAAACGATAAATAAAAATTTGAGAATAGGAAATTTCTTTCTATTCTTATTTTAATTACTATTTTTGTGTTATCGAAAGGGACAGTTACCTCGATAGAACAAGGTGGGTCTGTTGGTAAAGTGAAAGTCATGAGTACCTCGGTCGGATGGATTTTGGAAATGATGTGTCGGGTGTAAATGGGATTTAGAATATATATAAACAATGACTAAGTAGAATTTATAGGGGTGAGTGCTAAGATAAGGATAAATATATTGACGGTATTTTTCTTCATTCTCTCTGTTATTTTGGCTGTTCTGCTTCTGGCGGGCAATAAAAGAGCGGAGAAGGAGAGAGGATACGACAGTTCGTCGGTGATGAATCGTATTTCATATATACAGGAATTGGCATTGGTAAGGTATAACTATGCGGGGGTTATCAGTTATAAAGACTACCGTAAGTTTTTGAATATCAATGTGCCGCTGACCGACAAGTATTTTCTGCTGAAATATAACGGATACATTAAAGCGGGAGTGGATTTCAGCCGGATAAAGGTGACTGTGGATAACGACACTACTGTACATATTTCAGTCCCCAAACCCAGAATACTGGATACAGTGATCGATGAAAAATCGATACAGGTGTATAATGAAAGCGAGAACGCGTTTAATCCCATTAAAATATCGGATTATAACGAGGCGCTTTCCCGGGAGAAAAATGTGATGATCCGCGATGCTATTGAGCAGGGGGTTTATAAACAGGCGACCGATGAGGCGAAGATAGCCATCACTTCGCTTCTGAAAGAAATGGGTTTTACGGATATCCATATTACCGAAGAGCTGGTTATACCCCAACTGCATTGAACGAATGTGACTAATGAGACTAATGTGCCAATGAAACTAATGTGATTAATGTGGCGATGTGAAAAAGAGGCAAGATAATTAAGTTTTTAGTTTTTCACTTTTAGTTTTTAGTTTATTTTAATTATATGAGATTTACCTTCAGGCTGTACTTATATTGGGTCTCTATTTTCCTGATTTTTTTTGTCGGGATTATTGTTGTGGTCAGTTTTTTGTGGGGGACGCGTGTGAATCTCTGGCAGGCGGCGCTGGTGTTTTTTATTGTCGGGATGATCCCGCCCGCGGTCATTACACGCTGCTTCTCAAAGCGACTCGATTATATGGAATCCGACGACCCGGATCCACCTTCTTTCTCCGGTCAAAAAACGGGCTTGTTCCATTTTAGCGGACGTACCGAGCAGCCTTTCGATGAAGTAATGCAGCGGATTGACCGGCAATGGATCATCTCTTATTCAGACAGGAAAAAAGGCATACTGAAATTCAGAACCGACGCGAGAATGGCTTCCTGGGGGTTAGGGGGATACCTGAAGATGGAGGATAAAGAAACTATCTTAGTAATTATCTATCCCGTGTATCCCCGGTCCCAAAGAGAAAAGCTGATGATGGATCAACTGCTTCACCTTATGAAATCTGTGCTTGGTTCTTAACCTCTTCAAACGGATAATCTTCAATTATATTAGTTGTTCACAATACCGGATCACCTCCTCATTCACAAACCGGAGAAAATCATGGTGCTGTTCTTTTGTGATCATATGGGGATAGCTTAATATAAGCAGTTCCTGGGGTTGGGCCTCCAGACGGTAGGGAAGGTGTACAAACCTATAGGGGGTAAGCGTATAACCTGCCCGTTCGTAAAACTGTAACCGACGTACCGATAACTCGTTGCTGAGAGGATCGATCTCGAGGATGATGGTATGCTCGGAGTCGCGCAGATACCTCAGCATCTGCGATCCGAAACTTTGTCCCCTGAGCTTCGGGTTTACCGCAAGATACTCCAGATAACGATAGGAATTCCATTCCCAGAAGAACATCAATCCTATCAGTTCCTGCCCTTCCCAGGCCGACAAGGGAAAGAATCGTTCATCTGCGTAAGCACGCAGGTGATCTTCCTTTTTCCGCCTTTCCGCTAAAGGAAAGCTCTCTTCATACAGTTCCCAGACACTGTTCCAGCGTGCTGTATCGTTGGGGTCGATCCGCAAGTATTCCATTGATAGGCCTCTTTTAAAAAAGTCGGTAAATGACCTGTTGGTCTTAATTGGTTGTGCGGCAAAGATACCATAAACCTTTCAAAGATGAAAAATTTAAATCTCACACATCCCGTCTGCATTGCATGATTTGCCTTTGGTTACTTCCGGTCCCGGCGTAGTTTTTTTTTCTGTCCGGTTTTTCCAGTCGCCATACGCTTTGTTCAGCACTTTTACGAACAGGTCCACCGGTTCGGAACCTACAATGGCTTGCTGCCTGTCCATCAGGAAAGTGGGCACGGTATCGAATCCAAGGTTGGCAGCTTCGTGCATATCCTGCTTTATCTCATACAGGTAGTCGCGGCTGTCCAGCATACGACGTATCTCTTCTTCCTCTAGACCCGCTTCTTTCCCGATAGTTACGAGCAATTCCCAATCGCTGTAATCTTTGGCCTCCTCGAAATAAGCTTTCGACAGTTTTCCCAGGACAACGGAATCCAGCTCCTTTTTTGCTGCCAGCTTGATCAGCCTGTGCGCATCGCGTGTATTGGCGGCAATCGCATTGGGAAGAGCAAAAGGAATCCCTGCGTCATCAGCTAACTGCTTGATTCCGTCAAACATGTGGTCTACATTTTCCACGGGATATCCCGCCATTTTCGTCAGATATTCCCTGACAGGGATGCCGTTCCCTTTATCGGGAAGGTTCGGGTTGAGCTGATAGGCCTTCCATTCGAGAATCACTTCATCGGCATGATCGAACTGCCGGAGCGCCTTCTCATAATGTATTTTACCGATATGGCAATAGGGGCACATGATATCGGTCCAGACTTCTATTTTCATTGATCTTAATTGTCATTTCTGTAATTGAATTAAACAAGTTTTCTGCTGTTTTGTTTATCAACAGGTATGTGTTTATCGATTTTCGGGTTAATGAACTTTTTCGTTCAACGGGCACAGAGGCAAAACTTGTTTTGACTATGTCCAGCGCAGATGACTAATTTTAATGAGCTGTTTCGTTAAGCGGCATACAAAAGAAGAATTTTCTCGTTTAAAGTAAACTCGCCGGAAGTGGTTTTTAGGTATAGGATAATCCTGTGCCTGAATCCTTTAAAAGCAATAAAAGTCTTATGTTGGTGGCCATCTTTAGAGTTCCGAAATGAAAAAGCAAAAAGAAGATAAAAGCATTTTTACAGAATATTTTAAAGCTTTTTACCTGCAATATGCGGGAGATCTGGTCTTTTTTGCCCGGCAGTTTGTAGATGTCTATGCGGGGGAGGATATTGTCCACGATATTTTTCTGAAGATATGGGATAAAAGGTCGACGATCATTGTGGAAGAAAATATCAGAAATTACCTTTTGTCTATGGTTCAGCACGCGTGTTACGATTATTTGAAACATCAACAGGTGGAGGACACTTTTATGAATAAAGCCGTTCAACAGATTAAACTGGATGAATTAAAATATTACGAATCGCCGAAAGATTATTTGTGGGATAAAGACAAAATGGAAGCCGTCTATGACTCTATTGAAAAATTACCGTCCAAAAGCAGGAGTATTTTTAAAAAAGCCTACCTCGAAGGGCAAAAGCATACCGATATTGCCAAAGAATTGGATATTTCCGTCAGAACGGTGGAGACCCATATTTATAAAGCGTTGAAATTTCTTCGAGACAGTCTGAGTATTTTTCTCCTTCTTTTGCCTTTTTCGATATAAAATTTTTACTTTTTCTATCAATATTCTGAAAAGACCCTGAGATGGTTGATCAATACATTGTGATTTCAATCCCCGGCGTGCGGCCGGAGATATCAGTAAGTTTACCGTTGAAAAAGCTATATTCGAAGCGGGTATTGCCGATGCGCGATATCTTTTCCGTATGGAAATCATACTCTACCGGGTAATCGCCGATCTTTTTGACTCTGTCGGTATGAAAATCGTACTCGATAGCGTACCCGCCGATTTTTTTCACCCGGTCGGTGTGAAAGTCATATTCGATTTCATGACGGCCTATTTGTTTTAATTTGCCGTTCATTTTATCATACAGCCTTGATCCGCCCGTCAGGATAGAAAAATCTTCTAATTGGCCGTTATGTAAGAAAATCATGATTTCTTCCCCTATGAAGATACGGGCTTTTTTTCCGCTTTCTCCCGCCCCCTGCGGATGATGTTCGGGGATGTGCAGATATTCCCATGTCCCGTCCCTGTGAAGGATGACCCTTCTACCGTCTTCGGTAACGGCATACTGCTGCGCGTATGTCGATGGAATATAAGCGATTGTTGATAACAGCAAAAATAGGTAGAGACATAAATGTTTCATGATTCAAAAATACAGTATAATATTGATAAAATAAAGGGATTCACTCAAATTATTATAACCCGATTGAAGGAACTCCCCCTCATTTTTCTGGTATCTAATATAAATTTTTCACAAAAATAATACGTAATTGTCTTTTAACAATCGTATATATAATATATCGAAAAGAAATAATCAATGAATAACGATGTTCCGGAAATAGTAGTGCGTGTGCTCCATGGAATCCAGACGGAGGAGGAGATGCATGTTTTTTTGCAGTGGTACCATGCCTCGCAGGAGAATAAGAATATTTTCTTCCAATTAAAGCATATCCATGATCTTCGCAAGGAAGGGCAGAGACCCGATGGGATAGAAATGGACACAAGCTGGGAACGTTTATGGGAAAAACTGAAAAAGCGATCTGTAACCCATTCGCCATCTCCCGAAACGGTTCGTAGGAGGCGCTATACCGGCATCGTACGATATGCAGGCGTAGCGGCGATCGCTGTTTTACTGATTGTTGCAGGTATTCGTTTCTTCTATAAGAGACATGACCGGATGATATGGGTTGAAGTCAGGACCGGCGCCAAAAGTAAGCCGCAAACCATCCGGTTATCCGATGGTTCCGTCGTTTGGTTGAATGCCTCCTCACTGTTCAGGTATCCGGAAAAATTCGGTACAAAGAACAGGGAAGTATATCTGGACGGAGAAGCGTATTTCAGTGTAATGAAAAGTGAACTGCAGGCTTTTGTGGTCCATACCGATAAACAGGAAATCAATGTGTTGGGGACCGAATTCAACGTCCTCGGCTATTCTTCCGACCCCTATACCATTACAACGCTGGTAACGGGTAAAGTGAAACTTGGGACATATGATAACGAAAAACACCTGAAGAGTGAGATTGTGATGCAGCCCAATCAACAGGTATATTTTGACAGGGAGTTTCATCAAACGACCCTCTCGGAAGTAAATGCCCTGGACGCTACATCCTGGATGAAAGGGATCTATTCTTTTAGAGACGCACCATTGGAGGAGATCACCCGCCGGTTGGAAAAGATCTACGGTGTTGCCATTATTATTCCGGATGAAGTGAACAGAAAAGAAAAATATACGGGTAAATTCTTTTCCCATCAAACCATAAAAGAGATTCTAGACGTACTGAATTTCAAAGATCAATTCCGGCTACAATTCAGTGATGATACGATTTTCCTTCGGAGAAGATGATCAATGTAATTCATAATAAATAATAACTAAATAACTTAATAAAAACAAATGCCTATGGAAGAAACCTGAGAATAATAAAGAAAGCCAGGAAACTGCGCCAACAGCATCCCGGCTTAATTCGTTTTCAATCAATTAGATTATCCCTATTGTCTAGCGAACAACAGTAAAATACTATTTTTTAATTCATTAAAAACATACAAATATATGAATAAATTAACAGATACCCATAGACTTATATGGAAAAAAATACCTTTAACCGTAAAGTTCATTCTTGCCTTTTTGATTGCCGGGCATATTACTGCTTTTGCCGGTAGTTATACCCAAAATGAAAAATTATCGGTAAAGGTACACCAAGTAACTTTTGATGAGATTGTTTCCGTTATCGAGAACCAGTCTGATTACGTGTTTTTCTATAAAAGCAGCGATGTGGACCGTACCATACTCTATGATGTGGATTTGGAAAACAAAAGTATCCATGAAATTCTGGATCAGTTAATGGAGCATTCTTCCCTCACTTACCGGGTATCCGGAAAATATATTTTTATCGATAAAAAAGAGATCAGAAAGGATAAAGAGGTAGTGAATAAGGAAAATTTTGTGCTCCAGCAGAGAAAGCAGATCACCGGAAAAGTTACCGATGAACAGGGAGAGCCTGTCATCGGAGCGAACATTATAGAAGAGGGTACGACCAATGGAACGGTGACCGATATAGACGGTAATTTTTCATTGCTGGTTGAACAGGACAATGCTACCATCCGCATCTCTTATATCGGCTATATCGAGCAGGCAATCGATATTACCGGAAGAAACTCCTTCAATGTTGTTCTACAGGAAGATACGAAATCGCTGGACGAATTGGTAGTCGTAGGGTACGGGGCCATACGCAAATCAGACGTAACGGGTTCTATCTCTACCGCTAAAGGCAGCGATATTATCAAAACCCAGTCGTTCAATGCACTGGAAGGATTAAAAGGGAAAGCGGCCGGTGTGAACATTTTCTCCAACACGGGACAGCCGGGTGGTGAGATGCGTGTTATTATCCGCGGTATTTCCACCATCAATGCTTCGGCCAGCCCGTTGTACGTAGTGGACGGAGTGGTTATGTCGAACTTCCAGTTCCTCAACCCGAATGATATTGAATCGATCGAAGTACTGAAAGATGCTTCGTCGGCAGCTATCTATGGAGCCCGCGGGGCCAATGGCGTGGTGCTGGTAACCACCAAGCGGGGAGGTAACACGGGAGACCGGGCACGTATCTCTTATGACGGCTCGATATCCGTCAGTACAATGTCAAGATATATGGACGTGATGGATTCCAACGAGTGGATGGCTACCTTCAAGCAGGGACTGGAGAATGCCAATGCCTGGCAGGGCAGGAACTTCACGACCGACCTGTCGCAGATATTCACCGATGAACGTTTTTTCAATGCCGACGGTACGCCAATCTATAATACAGACTGGCAACGGGAAGCATCCCGTACTGCTCTTTCCCACAACCACCAGATCAACATCCAGCGCGGCGATGAAAACTCGTCGATGGGTGCGTTCCTGAACTATACCGATCAACAGGGTATCCTGCATAACTCCTATTTCAAACGGTTGAACGCCAAAATGGCGTATGACGACAAACCCACCAAGTGGTTATCTACCGGTGTGAACCTGATGGTGAACCATACGTGGGGGAACAGGACCTCGGACAACCCGTACGGGCAGGGGGCGTTGCGTACCATGGTGGAATTGTCGCCCTTTTTGCCGGTAATGCTGGATGGGGTGTATATCCAGACGAACGATGTAGAAACAGAATCCATTTATAACGATAAGGACAATCCCGATCCGGAAAGAATGCAGGGGTATAGCCCGGAGGGTGTCGGTAACCCGGTGGAACTGTTGAAGCGAATGGTGGCTATGCAGTACCGGACACAGATCTTCGGGAATGCGGCCCTCACCTTTCATCTCACCGAAGACCTGGAATTGAAAACGCAATTCGGTATTGATTATCACAACAACCGCAATGTCAACTACACGCCATTTACCCCGCGCCCGCTGATCAATCAAAGTTCTACGGGAAGGGCAGAAGGGGTAAACGAAAATATCCTCTACTGGCAGGAAGAAACGTACCTGACGTATGATAAGGAGTTTGACAAGCATTATATCAACGCGTTGGCGGGTATCTCGTGGCAGGAACGTACCTTCACCCAGTTCAATGCGGTTGGGACCAATTTCACGGACGATTTTTACGGTTACTATAACCTGGGAGAAGGAGAAGACAGGCCCTCCGTGGGCAACGACCACGACCGGTGGGCAATGAACTCTTACTTCCTCCGCGGGGTATATTCATACGACAGCAAGTACATGGCTACCGTGACAAGCCGTTGGGACGGTTCCTCGAAATTCGGAGCCAACAACAAATATTCATGGTTCCCTTCTATAGGTCTTGGGTGGATGATCTCCAACGAGGAGTTCCTGAGAGATCACCCGGTGATCAGCCGGTTAAAACCGCATACCTCTTTCGGGGTAACGGGTAACTCCGAGATAGGGACTTACGCGTCGTTGCCAACCATCGGGCAGGCTACCACGATTATCGGAGGCACGTTGCGAACGGTGTCTTATGTGGGCAGGATGCCTAATCCCGACCTGAAATGGGAGCGGACAAACCAATGGGATGTGGGCGTCGAGCTCGGCCTGTTCAACAACCGGCTCAATCTGGAAGCTTCCTATTACTATAAATTTACCACCGACCTGTTGCTCAGCCGCCCCCTTCCGAGGTCTACCGGCCATTCGTCGATCACGAGTAATATCGGCCAGGTTTCAAACCAGGGAGTGGACCTGCTGATCAACGCGTACCTGATCGATACTTCCGACTTTCAATGGAACAGCACGTTTAACGTGAGCTTCAATAAGAATCGGGTCGAAAAACTGGACGAGAGTTCATCGGTGGACCCGGTTACCGGCAAACGCCAGATCCTTCTCGACGGTTTCGTGGGGTATGACATGCTGATCCGCGAGGGAGAAGAGCTTTCCACGTTCTACGGGTATAAGCGGGCCGGTATCTACGATGGCAACCCTGACAACTGGGATCCGGAAACAATGAACGTGCCTTCCACGATCGGTGAGAAAGTCACTTACAAGGAGCGACAGATTCTTGGCAATGGCCTGCCCGACTGGATGGGGTCATTTATCAACACTTTTAACTACAAGGGATTAGACCTGACGATCGACCTTCAGTTCTCGCTGGGCGCTGATATCATGCAGGAGTTTTTCCATTCCACCGAAGGACGTTTCCTCACGAGCGGTATCGATCGTTTGTGGCAAGAGGCATGGCATCCCACGTTGAACCCTGACGGCGAGGCACAAGCAATCCGCCTGGCTAACTTCGGGATGGGTAACAACGCCAATGCTGATGACACCTGGGTGGCCGACGGTTCTTACCTGCGGGGTAACCTGATCCAACTGGGGTATACCTTCAACCCGGACCTTCTACGGAAAATAGGGCTTTCTGCGTTGCGCCTGTACGGGAACGTGAACAACTTGTTCCTGATTACCTCGTCGGATTACCTGGGCTACGACCCGGACAACTCTTCCCGGTTAGGGGACAACAAGTGGGGTACCAACCGGCAGTTCTTCACCTACCCGCGTCCGAGGACATTCACGTTCGGCCTCAATGTGACATTCTAATTCATAGCAATAAACCAATAAAAACAGTATCATATGAAATTATATAAATATATATCCATCCTTTGCCTGTTTGTATTTTCGTTGTGGATGAGTTCATGCACCAGTTTTCTGGAAGAGAATCCACTGGATGAAAAAACCGAAGGCCAGTTCTGGAGAACCGAATCGGATGCTCAAACGGGTGTTAACGGGCTTTATTTTGGAGGGGTTCCTTACTTGCATAACATCGATGTGGACGGTGGCTGGACCCCGAAAGCTACCATGTGGGGAGGCGTTATGTCAGGGCTATTCGTGGACAAGCGTAAAGACAGAACCTTTACCAATGCCTCTGAAGGAGCCAATTTTAATATCGAATCCTTCGATGCTACTGCCCAGAAGATATGGACCGAGTTTTATATCGGTGTTTCCCGGGCGAATTTCGTGATCGCCAATATCCCGGAGATGACCGACGTGCTGACCCCTGCCCAGATAGAAAACTTTGTCGCCCAGGGCAAGTTCTTCCGAGCCTACGCTTATTTCTACCTGGTGAAAGAGTTTGGCGACGTGCCGTATATCGACTTTCCGTATACCTCCCTGGAGGGAATCTACCAGGAGCGCGTCCCGGCGGCACAGGTATACCAGAATATTGAAAACGACCTGCTCGATATCATCGGGGGGAACGCGTTGCCCAACGTGGCGTTTTACGACAATGACGGATATGCGACCCGCCCGATGGCGCAAACCTTGCTGGCACAAGTATACCTGCAGTGGGCCGGCGTACCGGTCAACGGCGGGAACGAATATTATACCAAGGCGGCCAACATGGCCCTTAACGTGATCAATGGCGGGCAGCACGCGCTTATTCAGCCTGGTGGAAGCAGCAACGGTCTCAATTCGGCGTTCAACGTGATCAAGACCACGAAATCGTCCAACGAGATCATCTTTGCCAAGGAATACGATCAAACCAATTTTAATATAGGCAACTCCTATGCGGTCCGTTCCATCGGGACCGACGCGTTTCAATGGCGGGACGGTAATAACAACAATGTTTTCAGTCCGGGAGGAGATGTGTTGTATAATGCCTACCTGCCATGCGACATGTTGATCAATAGTTATCATCCTTCCGATATACGTAACATGGAGAAACAGTTCTTTTTCCGTGAATATACCGATGTTACCGGTGTCTCGCATACATTGAACAATGTAGGAAACTGGGCATGGTTCGACGAGAGTTCGTTGACCAACGGACGTGACGGCGACAACAACATGCCGATCTTCCGGTATGCCGAGGTGTTGTTGATTGCCGCCGAAGGGCTTGCGCGGACAGGAAACGAAGGCGATGCCCGGGGCTACCTCAACCAGGTGCGACGGCGTGCCGGGCTGGCAGATGAAACCGCGAGCGGCGACGCGCTGGTACAGTCCATCCTGACCGAGCGGTTCCACGAGTTTCCGCTGGAATTCAAGATATGGGATGATATCCGCCGCTATCCCGAAGCCGATGGGATGCAGTCGGGCAGGCTGAAATGGGTTCCCCTCGCGACGGCAGCCATCCAGAACAAACCGGAAGGAACTACCTGGGTAGGTGCTATCCCGGAATATGCCCTGTTATGGCCGATCCCATTGAGCGATATGCAGGCAAACCCGTTGCTGGAAGGGCACCAGAATCCGGGATGGAATTGAAATAGATAAAAATTGATTGAAAAAACGAGGGGTATGTCGCGCTGCGGGGTACCCTTTGTTTATAGGTGCCCGGTAAATCCTATCTTCATGGAATAGGCTGTAAAATAAACCGTCCCATGTAGCAAATGCTGCACGGGACGGAAATATGGATGAACCGGGAAAGAAGAGTGGGGTATGTTATATTACCTTCTCTTTTTCCTCTACTTTCATTACAACCTGCTGATTTTTATCGTCAAAATCCACCAGAACGGTATCTCCTTCTTTCATGCCGGTACGGATGATCATTTCGGCCATTTCGTCTTCAATGTATTTCTGGATGGCCCGTTTTAGCGGACGGGCTCCGAACTGTACATCGTATCCCTTATTGGCAATGAATTCCTTAGCCGGCTCAGTGAGCACAACAGCGTATCCGAGGTCTCCGATACGTTTGTAAAGGCCTTTAAGCTCGAGATCGATAATTTTGTAGATCGACTCTCTGCTCAGTTGATCGAACATCACGATGTCATCCACCCTGTTCAGGAATTCGGGTGCAAATGCCTTGTTCAGCGCTTTCTGGATAATGTTGCGTGAATATTCGGTCTCGCTCACGTCGTGATTCGTATTGAATCCGATACCACGGCCGAACTCCTTCAACTGCCGTGTTCCGATATTGGACGTCATAATCAGGATCGTATTCTTGAAATCGATCTTCCGTCCGAGGCTGTCCGTCACATGTCCCTCATCCAGGATCTGAAGCAGGATATTGAATACGTCGGGATGTGCTTTTTCGATCTCATCGAGCAGCACTACGGAGTAGGGCCTGCGACGCACCTTCTCGGTAAGCTGTCCGCCCTCTTCATATCCCACATATCCCGGAGGCGCTCCCACGAGGCGCGATACATTGAATTTCTCCATATATTCGCTCATATCGATGCGGATGAGATTTTCGGACGAATCGAACAGAAACTCCGCCAGCTTCTTGGCGAGATGGGTTTTTCCCACACCCGTAGGGCCGAGGAACATGAATGTGCCGATGGGTTTGTTGGGATCTTTCAATCCCACCCGGTTCCGTTGGATGGCTTTTACGATCTTGTTCACCGCCTCATCCTGTCCGATCACCTTCCTTTTCAGTTCATCACGCATTTCCAGCAATCGTTGCCCTTCGGCCTGTGCAATGCGTTGTACCGGAACACCCGAGATCATTGCCACTACTTCGGCAATCTTATCTTCGTCCACGATCTCCGGCTTTTCCTTGATCTCTTTCTGCCAGCGTTCCTCTTCCGCTTCGAGCGCCAATAGCAACTGACGCTGTTTGTCGCGGTAGCTGGCGGCCAGCTCATATTTCTGCGCTTTCACCGCATCGGTCTTGTGCTGTTCCACCTCTTTCAATTCTTCTTCCAACTGTTCGATGGCTTTGGGTATCACAATATTGGAGATATGTACCCGGGCGCCGGCTTCATCGAGCGCATCGATCGCCTTGTCGGGGAAAGTCCGGTCGGAAACATAGCGGTCCGTCAGTTTCACACACGCCTGCAACGCCTCGTCGGTATACCGCACATTATGATGCTCCTCGTACCGCTCCTTGATATTACGCAGTATCTGCAGTGTCTCTTCCGGAGTGGTGGGATCTACGATCACCTTCTGGAACCGGCGCTCCAAGGCACCGTCCTTTTCGATGTTCTTCCTGTATTCATCCAGCGTGGTAGCTCCGATACACTGTATCTCACCCCGTGCCAGCGCCGGTTTCAACATGTTGGCGGCATCAAGCGATCCGGCAGCGCCCCCGGCACCTACAATGGTGTGGATCTCATCAATAAAGAGGATGATATTGGGGTTCTTCGACAGTTCGTTCAATATTGCTTTGATACGTTCTTCGAACTGGCCGCGATATTTGGTTCCGGCCACGATCGACGCCATATCGAGGGCGATCACCCGTTTATCGAACAGGGCACGGGAGACTTTCTTCTGTGTGATGCGCAGTGCAAGCCCGTCCACAATAGCCGATTTTCCCACACCGGGATCACCGATGAGTACCGGATTGTTTTTCTTGCGGCGGCTGAGGATCTGTGCGATGCGTTCAATCTCTTTTTCCCGTCCCACTACCGGATCGAGGCGGTTTTCCAAAGCAGCGCGGGTAATATCCGTTCCGAAATTATCGAGCACGGGCGTATCCGACCCGCTGCTTTTCGTCTGCTGGGAAGAGCCTTGCCCTCCGCCGGGATTGAACGGGTATTTTTCGTTCGCATCATCATCATCGTCGTCGGTGAAGTTGGCACCTGCTGAGGGTGATTGTCTATCCCCATCTTCAGTCCGGTTATCAAGGATGCTCTTTATGTAGAGAAAGGCACTTGAATAATCGAGTTGAAACTGCGTGAGGATATCATATATCAATGTGCTTTTTTCTTTTAAAAGCGCCAACAGAATATGCTCGGAATCGGTCTCCTGACTCTTTGTGAGACGCGCTTCCAGGATACTCATTTTTAATGCTTTTTCCGTATTTTTATTGATCACGAGTTCACTGGTTCCATCATAAGGCTCCTGGGTGGCGCGCACGTGCGAATCGATATAATCTTTGAGCACATGCAGATCGATATCGAAATCCTGGAGCACCTGAATAGCTAATCCGTCGCCATCACGAAGGATGCCGAGCATAAGATGTTCAGGTCCTATATAGTTATTCTGGAGCCTTTCCGCTTCTTCGCGGCTGTATGCCATGATGTCCCTGACTCGCTGAGAAAAGTTGCTATCCATCTATTTAATCCCTTCTTTTAGCTGTGTATAGACTACAAATATAATCTTTTATTTTAAATCGATTGAAATTTTTTGGAGGTCTTCTGAAAAAATGATCTCTCATTTAGACGGCCTTTGGATGGTGAAGTGCAAAAACAATGCCAAAGAATGGGGAGGGGATCAGCATCAATAAATCTGATCAATCGGTAAATTAATAAATCGATAAATCAACCGATATCCTGTACGTTTTTCTTTTTGGATTTGACCGATTCAACCATCGGGATCTTCACCTTCCTCGATTTGATGCGTGTGGTAACGCGTGGTTCTGCTTTTGATCCCGGCACATATTCGTGGCGGAACATATTGAAGAAGAGAATGAACAGGGAAAGCAGCAACGGCCCGAAGATGACTCCCCAGAACCCGAACATGGGAATTCCGATGAGTACCCCGAATACGGTGATCAACGGATGGATGTCGGCCAGTTTTTTTTGGAGCAGGAAACGGGCTACATTATCCACGCCTCCAATAATAAACGTACCATAGACGAGCAGTGCGATACCGTTCACATAATCACCGCCCAACATCAGTGTAACCCCTAACGGAACCCAGATGATCATGGTTCCCACAATGGGCAGGATGGTGGAAAAAGCAGTAAGAATGGCATATAAAACCGCATTTTCTATGCCGAAAAAAAGATATCCCATATAGGCAAAAAAGCCCTGGATAATTGCCAGAAGCGGGATTCCCACGGCATTTGCCTGAATGATCATGCGGGTTTCTTCCGCCAGGATCTGCTTATTTTCCTCCTTGAACGGCAAGACTTCCCTGATAGCTATTTCAAACTCATCGTTGTTGAAAAGCATATAATACAATACGAAAAGGATCACAATAACATTGATCACAAATGAATAGACGCTGTTCCCGAGCATTTGCAGGATATTGGAGCCGGCTCTTGGCAAAGCGGCCAGGTTTTCGGGAGTAAATATATTAAATCCCAGTCTTTCTTCCAATGTATCGACAAATTCGTTAAACTGCCGTAGAATTGCTTCGGGATTGATCGATATCCCTGAAACGGTATCGATTACCAGAAAAGTGAGTCCGGTGAGGGGGATGAGAATGAAGAAAAGTACTTCCAATACGATGAGCAACGCGCTGAGCGACTTTTTGAAGTTAAGCTTCTGCGTGAGGAATTTCTGTTGCCCGTTCACAAGCACATACAAAGTGGCCGCACCCAGGAAACCGCTCATATAGGGACGTGTATGTCTGAAAATAATCAATCCCAACAGGATGAGAAATCCGATCAGGATATATTTATACCGTGTTTCTTTTTTTTCTTGTTCTACTATCATAGGAAATTCTGCAAAATATATGATATTGAATCTTTGCCCAATTGCTCATCCGATCAACCCTACTCAATCTGATTCAATCTGATTCAATTCAATCTCACTCATGCTGATCCGGTCTTAAAAAACGCCGAACCGTTGAAGTGACGACTGCCAGGGGCTATAGAAAATCTTCCGGTTTTGAAAATCCACCATCAATCAGTGCCGCTTTGGCCCTTTCGTAATCGGAACTTTTCACCTGCATCTCTATATCGCCGAGAGGATATGTCAATCGGTTGAGGGTAAGGTTTTTCATATAGATTTCAACCCCTCTCATTTCCATAAATGTCTGTACAATAGGTACATCGGAGGCAAAAGTAAATGTTTTCACTGTGATAAAATTTTCTTCCATAATAGAGGATGCGTTTGTAATATAGCCTTATCTTTCAATAACGTAAAAATACACTTTTTGTTTATTAAAATAAGGGTTGTGTGGGTTTTTTTACTATTTTTGGTACGGTTTAAGCTAAAAGTCTTTGGGAATGGAAAAAATAGCATTGGTTACGGGAGCAACTTCCGGGATCGGGGAAGCTACGGCCCTGAAACTGGCCGGAAATGGTTTCGATATAATAATTACCGGCAGACGGCAGGACAGATTGGATGCATTGAAGCGAAAACTGGAAGAGACCGCTTCCCATATATTGGATCTCTGTTTCGACGTACGGGACGAAGCGGAAGTGAATGCCACCCTGGGAAACCTGCCTCCGGAATGGAAGAATGTAGATGTGCTGGTCAATAATGCCGGACTTGCCGCCGGGCTGGATCCCGTTCAGCAGGGGGATAGCGATAACTGGAACCGGATGATCGATACCAATGTGAAAGGGCTGTTGTATGTTACCCGGTGCATTTCACCGGGAATGGTCGCCCGCAAGAAGGGACATATTATCAATATAGGCTCCATTGCCGGAAAAGAGGTTTATCCCAACGGGAATGTATATTGTGCCACTAAGCATGCGGTGGACGCATTGACGAAAGGAATGCGTTTCGATCTGCTTCCCCATAATGTAAAAGTGACACAGATCTGCCCCGGCGCTGTGGAAACGGAATTTTCCATCGTGCGTTTCCATGGGGATAAGATTCGTGCCGGTAAAGTATATGAGGGATATGAATGCCTGGTGGCCGATGATGTGGCGGAGTGCATTTGGTTTGTAATTTCCCGGCCGCCGCATGTGAATATCAATGATATAGTCGTGATGCCTTCGGCACAGGCGTCGGCTTCTGTTTTTCATAAATATAGCACATGATAAACAAAAATATACCCGCAATGAAACGAGTATGAAAAATATTTACATACCAGAACATAGTTATTGCGAGCTTCATAATATACTTTTGAAAATCAATAGTTTATGAAACGAACTTATATTTTTTTATTTGTTTTGCTTATGACAACCCGGCTTGTTGAATCGCAGGAAAATATCACCTATCAGACTCCGCCTGAAGAAATCCTTGACTTGGTCGATATCGAGAGAGCTCCCACGGTAAATATGGACAGCAAAGGCGAGCAGATGTTGTTCTTTTACCGGAATACGTTCAAAACATTGTCCGAACTGAATCAGCCTGAAGTGCGACTCGCAGGTCTGCGGATCAATCCCGGTGCCAATATATCAAGCACCGTTACCTATTTTAATAATATCCGCTATAAAAAAACGACCGATAAAGAGGTACGGCAAATACAAGGCTTACCGTCCGAACCGCTTATTACCAATGTCTCTTTTTCGCCCGATGAAACAAAACTTGCTTTTACCAATACGGTGAAAAATGGAGTGGAACTATGGATTGCCGATATGAAAACCCTGGAGGCAAGAAGATTGACGGATGCCGTTGTCAATGCCAATGCCGGATTTCCATACAGTTGGTTCAATGATGGAACCGGGCTGCTGGTAAGGGTCCTCCCCGAAGACCGCCCCGGATTGATCGATACCCAAAAAGCTTTGCCGGAAGGGCCGGTTGTTTCCGTCAGTGACGGACAGATCTCTCAGAACCGTACCTATCAGGATCTGTTGAAGAATCCGGTCGATGAGACCAATTTCGAAACGCTGATGACATCGGAACTGTATAGAGTCGGGCTCGACGGATCGAAAGCTCAATGGAAAGAGGCAGGGATGTATATAGGCCAATCGTTTTCCCCCGACGGAAAATATGTGTTGCTGACCACCCTTTCCCGTCCGTTCTCGTATACCGTACCCTATTACAGTTTCCCCAACGTGACGGAGATCTATACGGCCGATGGGAATTTCATGATGAAATTCAACGAACAGCCGCTGCTGGACAATCTCCCTATAGGATTTATGGCCACGCAGGAAGGGAAGCGGAATATTTACTGGCGCTCCGACAAGCCGGCCACCCTCTACTGGGTGGAGGCGCTCGATAAAGGCGATCCGGAGGTGAAAGCGGATTTTCGCGATGAGGTGTTCGAACTCGATATCCCGTTTACCGGAACGCCCCGTTCATTAGTGAAAACCATTAACCGTTACGCGGGTATCACCTGGGGAAACGATGAGTATGCCATTCTTCGCGATCGATGGTGGAATACGCGGAATCAGAAAATATATGTCTTTAACCCGTCGGATAATACGCAGGAACCACGTATCATTATCGACCGGAATTACCAGGATGTCTACGGCGACCCCGGTTATCCGCAAACCGAAAAGAACGCGTGGGGAACTTATACGTTGAAGATGGATGGTAACTCGGTGTATTTTTTCGGGGACGGTTTCACGGCGGAAGGACAGTTCCCTTTTATCGACCAACTGGATTTGAAAACACTGCAAAAGAAACGGATCTATCAATCCGCTTATACCGATAAAGTAGAGGAACTGGTCACATTTGTCGATAGTAAGAAAGGTACGGTAATCACCCGGATCGAGTCACCGGTGGAATATCCCAATTATTATATCCGTAATATCAGGGACAAGCGTGCGCCGGAACCGTTGACCGCCTTTGAAAACCCGTTCAAAAGCATTGCGGACGTGCATAAGGAAGTGATCAGCTATAAACGGGACGATGGAGTGGAACTTACCGGCACATTATACCTTCCGGCGGATTACGACAGGGAGAAAAAGGAGAAATTGCCAATGATCATGTGGGCATATCCCACCGAATACAAAGACCGGAGCAGCGCGGGACAAACCACAGCCAATCCCAATTCGTTCACCTACCTGTCGTATGGAAACCCTGTTTACTGGGTAACGCGCGGCTATGCCATCCTGGATGATGCGGCCTTCCCCATCGTGGGGGAAGGAGACGAACAACCCAACGATACTTTTGTGGAGCAATTGGTCGCCAATGCCAAAGCGGCCATAGATGCCGTGGAAGCGCTGGGATACATAGACCGGGAACGGGTAGCTGTGGGCGGTCATTCTTATGGCGCGTTTATGACGGCGAACCTGCTTACGCATTCCGACCTGTTTGCCGCGGGGATCGCCCGTAGCGGGGCATACAACCGTTCGCTCACGCCGTTTGGTTTCCAGAGCGAAGAACGGAATTACTGGGTTGCTTCTGAGGTATATAATACCATGTCGCCTTTTATGCATGCCGATAAAATGAAAACGCCTATGTTGCTTGTGCACGGGGAAAGCGATAACAATTCCGGCACGCACACAATGCAGAGCGAGCGTTATTACCAGGCGTTGAAAAGTTTCGGCGCACCTGTCCGTTTGGTGATCCTGCCGAAAGAAAGCCATGGGTATGCCGCCCGGGAAAACATATTACATCTGTTGTGGGAGCAGGATCAATGGCTGGAAAAATATGTAAAGAACAAAGGGAAAGAACAATAAATGAGAAGAAAAGACCGTGAAATGGATCGCGATTGGGGGTTGCAGGTGATCGACCGTGCTCCATTTGCCGTGCTTTCGGTTACCGACACGCATGGCGATCCTTATGCGATCCCCTTATCAGTAGCCAGGGAGGGCGAATACCTCTATTTTCATTCGGCGAGGAGTGGGACGAAAGTGGATCTGTTGCAATCGCAACCCCTTGTCTGTATGACATTCGTAACGGATGTGAATGTACCGGAACTGTTTTCAGAGGAGGAACTGGAAGAGATGCGTACGAATGGGGACAAGGCGCCGGATATCGGGAGCAAGGTGTTTACCACCGAGTATGCCTCGGCAATTGTGTACGGCAAGGTTGAATCCGTCACAACCGAGGAAGGAAAACGCCGGGCGTTGGAGGTGATCTGCCGGAAATACGCTCCTGATAAAATGGCGTTGTTCGATATGGCGGCAGCATCAGGAATGAAATTGACCAATATCTACAGGATTGCCATAGAACAGATCACTGCCAAACGAAAAAAATACGATGCCGAGGGCAGGGAGATGAAAGGGGGAAGGGAGGAGTAATTGACCCTCTCTGAGAATAACTTTATGTATTCGATTCCCAGGAGTTTAATTTCTATTTTAAACCGGTCTATTATTTCGCGATAACAAATTCGATCCCGTCGCCGCTACGGATAGCGTGCCGGGTTGTGAAACCAGCATTTACCTCCACCACATAAAGGGCCGGTTCCGTAGAGGCATAATTCCATTCCTTCAGCGGGGTAGTATTTGCCTGAATGGTCACGATCTTTTTAGCGGTATTTACAAAAAGGATATCCAGTGGGATATAGGTGTTTTTCATCCAGAAACTCTGTATCTCTTCCATATCCTGAATGAACAACATTCCTCCGTTTTCCGGAAGGGTACGCCGGTACATCAGTCCGCGGGCGCGCAATTGGTCGTTATCAGCCACTTCAATGTCAATCATAGCCAGCGTATCCCTATTCTGTTGGCTTATGAAAAATAGCTCTCCCTGTTTGCGGAAAGGGATGTCTGTCATGGGGTCTTCCGGGGAAGGAGTTGTACCGGTTACTCCTTGTGGGTTGGATCGTTGCGTAACGTAAAAAAGGATAATGGACACGATCAGCACCAGGATTATCAATGATAATAACACGATTCGCGGAATGTGTCTGTTTTTTCGTGTAGCGCTCATTTCAGGATATGTTTGTTAAAAGGATGTTCGAATAGGTTGTTACTTCACTTAATAAACATTTTTATGCGTTTTATTTTTCCATTATCCTTTTCAGGTTTTGCAGCCCTTCTTTAAAGTCTTTATCCATATTCATAAACAATCCGATAAAATTCCAGGGATAAGGCGATTTTCCGGAAATGCCCCAGGTTACATGGGTCTGATCCGGGTTTATTTCTTTTAGGATGAAATATCCTTTCGCAGGCTCGCCAAAACTGAAATCCAACTCCGACTCCATATGTTCGTCTTCAACGATTTTAGTGATGGTTTGGGAGCCTTTTCCTACCTTTTTCCCATCCCAACTGTATTTGAATCCCACCGTTCCGTCTATTCCTTCGGAGGTGGTTTTCATTCCGGGATCCATTAGCTGCCAGACGCCGAAATTGTCCTGATTCTTTATATACTTAATGTAATTGAAAACTTCGTGTTTCGGTTTGTTGATAATGATTTCACTTTCGCTGACGAAATCCTTTGGAACAAACAAGGCAATAATTAACGGAATCGCAATTAAAATGGCGATAATCAGGAGGATCTTTTTTAGTAATTTCATACGATTATTTTACTTTTTATATTTCGGTGTATGTAACTCGCTATAATCATGTCCCTGTGTGAGAACAATTCTCATGCTCGTTTCATAGCTTTTGCATTTTAAGTTGAAGTGCACATTTAATTTTATTTCTTTTTTAGCGGGAAAATTATCTCATTGCTTTCACTTTCCTGATTTTTATGTCAGCTGAATTTCTTATTATTATTTCGGATTTCACCTCTTATGAAACAAACAGTGAAAAATATAGTTCATTAAAATTAGTCGTTTTTCACGCTCGACATAGGCAAACAAGTTTTTCTTCTGTGTTCGCACTAGTGATTCGATAAATCTATATCAAGATAATTGTCTTTTGGTTTCGCGGCTCAAAAAAGATGGAATAATCCGTAAAGGGATGCGATGATCGCCAGCATCATTGTCATGGTAACACGCAGGTTGATGAAACAGGCACGTCGCACATCGGCATGGGTGAGATCCCGGTCGTTCTCCCCGATATACGGTTTTTCGACGAGTTTACCCTGATACACGTTCGGGCCGCCGAAACGGCAGTCGAGTATCCCGGCGAGTGCTGATTCGGGATAACCGGAATTGGGACTTGAGTGGCATTTGGCATAAGTGCGGATAAAACGGAATCCGCGTCGTGAGGGCGGCACCAAGACCATCAATAAAGCTGTCAGCCGTGCGGGAATAAAATTAGCGGTATCATCGAGGATGCGGGCGGCAAACCATCCGAAATCGCGGTACTTTTCGTTTTTATATCCGATCATAGAATCCATCGTATTCACCATCTTGTATGCCATTATCAGGGGAATGCCGCCGAGCGCATAGAAAAACAGGGGGGCGATTACACCATCGCTCAGGTTTTCGGCCAATGTTTCGAGCGTTGCCGTACGGATCTGTTTTGCTGTTAACCGGGATGTGTCGCGTCCTACGATCCAGCTCAGTTGTTTCCGTGCAGCCGGAATATCTCCTTTCATGACCAGTTTTTCTACTTTCATCGCTTCGGAGATCAGGCTCCGGTTCGCAATTGCAAAGAAAAACAGAATCGTGTTGAGAATGTTTTTAGCAGTAGTGTATTCGTCCAATAACCATTCTATGGTTGTAAAAACGGCAAAAACCGAAACGACCAGCCCTAAAGCGACAAATACGCCTTTCGCCTTCCGATGGTTTCCCCGGTTAAACTGCCGGTCGCACCATGAGATTATGCGACCGAACAGTCGGATGGGGTGCGGTAAACGGTGCGGATCACCGATAAGCGCATCCAGCAGCAGTCCCCCTAATAGCGGGATCAGAAAATCCTGGTATATAATAAAAAAGTGGTACAAAGTCGTTTTATTTTAAGAAGAACAACTTTAAGGCTTCAATGAGTTGCCGGTTCCACGCTTCTTCCTGTACCGAAATACGAAAATATTGTACGGTTAATCCCCTGAAATTGGACGCATCGCGGATCAATAATCCGAATCTGTCAATCATGAACAATTTCAATTCCGCTGCCGTTCTCTCTTTCATTTTTACTAAAAAGAAATTGCACGGCGAAGCGGTCACTTCGAGTTGTGGCAAGGCGGTAAGCCTTTGTTGTAGCCATGCCGATTCGGCACAGATAGAAGCGATATCAGGGAGCAACTTATTCCAATTCTCCAGAATAAAACTTCCGGCTTCCAGCGCCAGGGCATTTACCGACCAGGGCGGACGCAACGAACGGATGCCGTCGATTATCTGCCGGTCGGCAACAATATATCCCAACCGCAATCCGGGAATACCGAAGGTTTTTGTAAACGAATAGACGGTAATGAGATTCCTGAGCCCGCCTGGTAACGATTTCACGGATTCGTTTCGCGGGCATACATCGTCGTAAGCCGCATCCACGATGAAAGAGGTAGAGGGATTTTCGCTGCAAAAACGGGAAATTGTGGCGTTGTCCACGAGTGTTCCGTCGGGATTGTTCGGTACGCCGAACCAAACCGTGTCGGCTTCAAAACGGACGATGTCGCATAATGATCTCACGGGTAGGAACGAAATCGCGTGCCGGTAAGCGCGACAGGCATCCTCATATTCCGAAAAGGCAGGGTAGGGAATCAGACTTTTCCGGTTTTGAAAAAGGTGTGCCAGCAAATAAAACGCTTCGGCAGAACCGTTCGTGATCAATATATTATGGGCAGAAACAGCGTGGAAATCCGCCAATTGTGATGTCAGCTTGCGGGCATTCGGATCGGGGTAATTCCCGATAGCTTCCATGCGTCTTTTCAGATAAGCCGCCATGGCTTCCGACGCGTTCCGGTAAGGAATATTGGAGCTGAAATCGCACCTTATATTGTCCGGATAGTCGTATAGGTCGTTACCATGTCCTGTTAGCATCCCTTAATTTTTAGTTATCAATTACCCATTATCAATTATCAACTGTCAAATCAACCTAATCACCGTTCCACTTAATCACTATCCCGCAGACATCGATAAATATACTCCATATCCACATTTTCACGGATCACGTCGGCGAGCCGGTTATACCCCTCTTCCTTCCGGGTCTTATAATTGACGGTAGCGGAAATGGCCGGGTCTATCCGGCGCAGCACCGGTTCAATGACCGATGCATTGTCGAAAATCCCGTGGATATAGGTTCCCCAGGTCTTGTCGTTCAGGAAGTAACCGTCCGTTTCGCCGTTTTCCATGCGGCAGAGCGGTTGACCGGAAGGTGTGTGTCCGGCGTGTATCTCGTACCCCTCGCCTGAAGCGCCGCCTTCGATGAACGAAAACCTGCATTGCCGTGTCTGTTTCCCACCGGCAAGGGTAGTGACAACCGGTAAAATGCCCAGCCCGGGCAATGCGGTGATATCGCCCTCCACGCCGTCGGGGTCGCGCACCTCTTTTCCCATCATCTGGTAACCGCCGCAGATACCGTAAACCGGTTTCCCGTTACGGTGATGTGCCACAATGGTCTTATCTAGACGCTTTTCCCGTAATATTTTCAAATCGGACAGGGTATTTTTCGACCCCGGGATCACAATAATATCGGCCTGCGACAATGTTTCAGGCTTGTCCGAGTAGAAAAGATTCACGCCCGCCGTCTGCTCCAGCATATTGAAATCGGTAAAATTCGACAGGTGTTTCAGCAGCACCACCCCGATATTGATTTTTCCCGCTTCGAAAGCCGTTCTTTTCTTTTCGAGGATCACACCGTCTTCCTGTTCGATAAAAAGCCCCTGGCAATAAGGGATGATACCGACTACCGGCTTTCTGGTCAGTTCTTCCAATATCTTCTTTCCGTCGGTGAACAGGCTGATGTCCCCCCTGAACTTATTGATGATAATTCCTTTGACGGCAGCGCGCTCGGCTTCGGGAAGCAGTTGGATAGTTCCGTACACACTCGCGAAAATACCTCCTTTATCGATATCGGCCACCAGAAATGTTGCAGCGGCGGTATGCAATGCCACGCGCATGTTCACGATATCTTTTTCCCAGAGGTTGATCTCGGAAATACTGCCGGCCCCCTCAATCACCACCGGATTATAGCGGGCTGCCAGTTTATCGAACGAACGCATTACTTCCGCAAACAGCGCATCGCGGTCGGTCTTGTTGAAATATTCCCGTGCCGATTTATTACCTGCGGGCTTGCCGTTGAGCACGACCTGGGAGGTCGAATTACTGGTCGGTTTCAGCAATACCGGGTTCATTTCCACCGAACAGTCGATGCTACACGCTTCAGCCTGTACAGCCTGTGCGCGGCCTATTTCGAGGTTGTCGCCGGTAGGATAGCTGTTGAGCGACATGTTCTGAGCCTTGAACGGGGCAGGGGAGTAACCGTCCTGCAGGAATATACGGCAAAAACCGGTGTTAACCACCGATTTCCCCACGTCGGAACCGGTACCGACAAACATAATAGGACGAAGTCTGCCATATACTGTATTTTTTCTCATCAGCGTAATATCTCCGAATTATGAAGTAATATATTTACACTTTTATTTTTATTACCTGCCCGTACGCTACGGGCGTGTCGAATGCCTTCCCTATCGTATAATTTTCGAGAATGATAAAAAAAGCCCTTACGATGCCTGCGTGTGTGACAATCAGGATATTTTCCGCATCGGCAGGCAAGTCATGTATAAAAAGTTCTACCCTTTCGAGCATCATCCGGAAAGATTCCCCTTGCGGGCAGACTGTGTTTACGTAATCGTCAAACCACTTTTTGCCTTCATCTGACACGTATATATCATTCCACTCTTTACGTTCCCAATCCCCGAAATTATATTCTTTTATCCGCTCATCGATAATAAAATCGTCGGCTAATTCTTGTGCCAGCATTATACATCTTTTCAGCGGGCTGCAATATATTTTATCGAACGCCACAATGTCCTGCAGTTGAGACCGTACAGACGTGACTTCTTCGGGAAATGTGCCGGCAAGTCCTACATCGGCATGTCCGTAGCAAATGCCTTTCGGCATATCGACCTGTGTGTGTCTTACTAAATAGAGTTGCATATCGCGCCTAAATATACGAAATAATTCCTGTGTACGCCAGGTAGAAAGCTACTTCACAGAATTGCTGCAACGTACCCAGAATATCGCCCGTGAACCCGCCTATTTTCTTTTCCGTATATCTTTTTAAGAAAATTAAAATAAGAGTGTAAACGGCCGTCACGATCAAAGTTATTTGCCAGGGAATGAATATTAACGGTAAAACGGCAAAAATGAGCGCTATAATAAGTGTGATATTGGTCGGATGATTACGGGAATGAGACGATTTGCTGCTTTCAGTGCGAACATAGGTTGACGTTCTCATCAGCACGACCGGGACGAACCTGCTGGAGGCGTGCGCCGCGATAAGGACGACAGGAAGATGCTGCACATTCATGGAGACATATAATGAAAACTTAGCCAGAAAAAGAAATAGGAGCGAGATGACGCCGTACACCCCTATACGACTGTCTTTCATAATCTCCAGAATACGCTCTTTCGTATATCCGCCGCCGAAACCATCAAAGAAATCCGATAGTCCGTCTTCATGCAGGGCGCCGGTAACACCCACCATGGCGATAATGGCTGCCGTTGCCGAGATAGTTTGCGGAAAAGCAAGCATACACAACATGAAAACGGCTCCTCCTACAGCCCCTGTGATAATACCCACCAGAGGGAAATAACGCAAGGAACGGGTGAGATTATCTTCCGAATAATCTGTCCTGCCCACAGGTATCCGGCTGTAGAATTGCAGGGCATGGAGGAAGAGATTCAGTTGTCGTTTCATTTGTCTTGGTTTTCCTTTTCAACTTTACCCCGCATGATGCACCCCGGCTTCGTCAAAACTTGCCATTTCATTGAGAAAAACAAGCGCGGATTGCAGGATAGGATAAGCTAACGCTACACCTGTCCCTTCACCTAACCGAAGATCGAGAGACAGGACAGCGTTTCCATTCATATATTCTACCATGGCTTTATGTCCGCGTTCATTGGAGGCGTGACTGAAGATCACATTGTCTGTGATATCCCGTTGCATCTCGTAGGCCGCCAGGAATGCCGAGGTGGCGATGAATCCGTCGGCGAGGATGATCATGTTTAGCCGTTTGGCTTCGAGCACGGCGCCGCACATCATGGCGATCTCCAGCCCGCCGAAGGTGGCGAGCGTCTCAAGCGGCGTATCGGGATTGTACTTTTCCGCAACCTGTTTTAAAATCCCATATTTGCGGCGGACGCCCGCCTCGTCGTGTCCGGCGCCGCGTCCTACGCAGTCTTCGAGCGGAATACCGGTAAACTTATGTAGCAGTAGTGATGCCGGCGAAGTATTTCCGATACCCATTTCGCCGAAACCGATCACGTTGCAACCGTTCTCAAATTCCTGTTTCACAAATTCCGCCCCTTTTTCCATCGCCTTGCGACAGGTTTCGACGGTCATGGCAGGCTGATGCAACATATTGTGCGTCCCGCGGGCCAGTTTGGCATCGACGATGCCGAGTCCGGCAGGAAAGTCATGATCTACCCCTGCATCGATGATCCTGAGGCGTATATCGTGCTGGTGTGCGAACACGTTGATGCCGGCTCCCCCGTGAACAAAATTCATCACCATCTGGTGAGTGATCTCTTTCGGACAAGGACTTACCCCTTCGTCGGTAATACCATGGTCGGCGGCAAAGACCAGTATGGCGGGGTTACGCAGTTCGGGCGTAAGCGTTTGCTGTATTTTGCCGATCTTAAAGGCGATATCTTCGAGTTTGCCGAGCGAACCCAATGGTTTTGTACGGCTGTCAATTTTGTGGAGGAGCGCAATCTCAAAATTCATGTTTTTTCTTGTTTATCTTCTTTTTCAATATCTCAATTACTTAATTTCCTTTTATTCCCTACCAATTGGTACAGTCGCATATTAACTTCACTTTTGTTGGCTCTGCCCTTTTCCACCTAATCACCTCACCACACCTCACCACGCATTTTCACTTTAATTGCAACGGAATACCCGAGATCATCACATATACTTTGTCGGCCGTTTTGGCTATATATTGATTTACCCATCCCTGAAGATCGGTAAAATGGCGCGACACCTCATCAGGCGCATGCAGGCACATCCCGATTTCGTTACTAACCACAATCAGCCGGAAATCCTGCTGAATAAACCTGTCCCATTCCGACTTTGCTTCTTCCAGGGATGCCTGAAGATCATATTGATGGTCGTGGAAAATATTGGTCAGCCACAGTGTGATACAATCGAGCAGCACTGTCCGCCCGGAAAGTGGGAGCGAACTCAATTGTTTTTCCTCTTCAACGGTTTCCCATTTTTCGCCACGGTCGGCCTGATGGCGGCGGATTCGTTGTTCGAAATCATCATCCCAGCGGCGGGCTGTAGCCAAATACAATGGGTGGGCGGAATATCCTTCCGCCAACTTTTGTGCGAATCGGCTTTTGCCCGACCGTTGCCCGCCTGTTATGAAAATGATCTCCCGCATTTCTCTTTACAATAAATTATTTGATGTCACCATTGAAGGCTCCCAGTGTTGGGCGCAAATTTACCAAATTCTTTAGAACGAATAGCTGACTGAACCCAGAATACTGCGTCCCGGCATATTGTATCCGTCTTTTTCGGTGTAATTCTCATCCAACAGGTTGGATACAGAGATCCCGATGCGTGCCTTTGGTGTTATGTTGTAGTAGACGGAATAATCGAATACCAGATGTGCCGGATGCTGAAGGACCTGATCGCCTGCCGTATATCCACCTTTGACATAATAATCGATTTCCTTAATTTCAGGACGGAGCTGGGCGAAGTTATCTTCCTCCAGTCGCTTTCCAATAAATCGGGCATGCAAGCGTGTAGAGAACTTGTTATTGGTGTCGAAAAAGATGCCGAAATTACCGTTCGTTTTGCGTACATATAGTAAATCCCGTGTGATGATCGTTGCGTCATTCTCACCCTTTCTACCCGTAGAATTGAAATTGAATAACATTGTGAATCCGGTATACACTTCGAACTTGCTCCTGTATCCTGCCAATGCGGCCAGGTCTATCGACCCCATCAGTTCCAGTCCATCCATAAACGCTTTATCGGAATTGATGTAGCGAACGGTATCATCCGTCATTTCCAGATCTTTTACAATCATGTTTTTATGATGGGTATTAAAGTAGGTGATATCGAAGCTGAGTCCTCTTCGATTGTAACTTAATCCTACATCGTAAGTGTTGGACGTCTCGGGTTTCAAATTGCTGTTTCCTACATATACCTGTCTCCACCAGAAATCCCAATCGGGAAAATAAGTTTCTATCTTATAGTCTCCGGCGATTCTGAATGCATCCGGGACACTGAAGGCTGTGCCAAAACTCGAATGCAGTTTTAACCCGTCGATGATATCCAGTTTGATCCCTACCGATGGGTTGAAATTATAGTAATGTTCGGTAACACCTTTTGTTTGTAAATCAGCATTTTCGCGGATACTGTATGTTATATAATTGTAACGCAATCCCGCATTTGCGGACACTCCTCCGGCATTGTAAGCCAGTTGGGCCAGCACCGATAGTTTTTGATTCCGGTTGTCAGGTTGATAGGGAACATCGGGTGTATTTGCTTCTTTAAAACGTTTCGAACGATAATCGTATATATCATAGTCTATGCCCGTCAACAATGAAAAATTACCAAAATGATGGGTGTTGTTCACCTTCACCCCATACTCGCGGGTCTTTCCAATAAGGTTGACAAAACCCTGGTCGGTAATATCACTGAAAAAGCGTTCTCTATCATACGAGAGGTACGGTGAGACAACGAATACATGATTGTCGGAAGAACGTTTTATCTGGCCAAGCAGATTGATCCTGTTAAGGTCTTTTTTACTGTCGGTATATGTGTGCCAGTAGTTTCCGGGTGTTTCCACATCGCGGTTGAGTGTCAGGAATGACGCCAGTGTGGCAGTCCATTTATTTGAGATCAGATAGTTCAATTTTGTGGAAACCTGATTTGTACTATATTTTGAATTGTTCAATGTATCCCCGTATGATTGCTTATCAAGTATCAGTTTCTCTTTTTCGTTGAGCGGCAAAAGATTTTTACGCCCAATGCGATAGTCTTCGGTTTGCACTTTCCGCGACAATCCGAATGAAAATGAAAACCGTTCGTTCATAGGTACATTCGCATATTCGCTGAATTCGAATTGACCGAAGCTTCCTCCTTTAACACCAAGCATTGCTATGCCTTTGTCAGAAGAAGCCTTTGTGATAATGTTAATAACACCGCCCATCGCATCCGAACCGTATAAAACGGAGTAGGGCCCTTTTACTATTTCGATGCGATCGATTATCCCCGTAGGGACGGTTGCCAAATTGGTAGTACCGGAAGGCATTCCGTCAATTAGTAACAATGTATAACTGCGGGAATGTGCCGATGGTGAAAAGCCACGCATCCCAATAGTCGCACTTAATCCCGGATATTGAAGGATATCTAGGTTTGTTACTCTTTTTAGCAGGTCGGCGGCATTATCGGCCTGTACCGTAGTTATCTTTTTACTGTCGATGATCTCCACCTTCTGTGGAACGTTCTTTAGCGGAAGGTTCATGCGGGTGGCGGTGACCACCACTTCATCAAGGTCATACGACTGTTCGGCCGATTCCTGTGCCTGGAGGAACGTGCCGGCAAAAACCAGAGCAATCATGCCCGAAAAAAATTTCTTGTTCATAAAAAAATTTACAGTTAAACAGTGAATTTGTTTGAACCATAAACTTTCGAGGGAGAGGGTGTCGTGAAATTCCGGCTGTTCGGAGGTATAGGAGGCCGGAAGTAATCTCAACGCTGCTTTTATCCCGAAAGCTTGGATGGCTGATGCTTTCGGGCAGGTCTTCCGGCTCGTTCCGATTATCCGTTGTCTTCCCATCCCGTAACGGGACAGTGACGTTCGCGTTTTTCGCGTCGGAGAACCTTGTCAGTGAGACTATTCCCAAAACATCGGGAATAATCTAACCATCGGGAACATACGGCTGCGGGTACAGCTTCGGCTTTTTTGCTTACGGCAAATTACCGAATTCCTTTATACCCGAAAGCGGTGCAAAGGTACTACTTTTATTTGGGATCAGGAAAAAAAACGATTCAAGAAACTTATCCGATCGTAATAATGCCAATCCAGTCAGGAATTAGCAGCAAATTTATCAAGTGTTGTCCAGTATACGGGTTGATAATTAGTAGATTGAAAAATAGATAACCTATTTTTTCCCGTTCCGCAGGCGTTGTTCGGAGACGGGAAAGACCACGGGTTTGCCTGATATGGGATTGGTTTTTACAATTACGACCGTATCGTACACACTTTCAATGTGTTCATAGGTTATTGCCTCTTCCGGTGTCCCTTTGCAAAAGGTCGTCCCGTCTTTCATCATCAGCAGGAAGTCGCAATACTCGGCGGCGAGTGAAAGGTCGTGTACGATCATCATCACGGTCAGTTTCATCTCTTCATTGAGCCGCTGGATCAGGTTCATGAACTGCATCTGGTGAGTAATGTCGAGATGTGATGTGGGCTCATCGAGCAACAGCAGGCGGGGATGTTGCGACAGGGCACAGGCGATATTGGCCATTTGCCGCTCACCGCCGCTTAATTCTGCCATCGATTTGTTGCGCAAGCGGTAAGTATTGGTCAGGTGCATATAATGGTGCGCTATCCCGATATCTTCTTTCCTGTCGAAGAACTGGAACCGTTGACGATAGGGGAGTCGTCCCATCAGCACATATTCCTCTACCGACAGTTCCGCCGTTTCGGAAAATTGCGAAACGATGGCGAGCTTTTGCGCTTTTTCCCTCCAGGTAAGTTTCGACAGGTCACTTCCCTCAAGCAGGATACAGCCGTCCTTTAAGGGTAATGTCCCCGCAATTCCCCTGAACAGCGTAGTTTTCCCCGATCCGTTGGGGCCGATGATTCCGGCAAACGACCCTTCGGTGAGCGACAGGTTGATATCATACACCCGGAAACCGCTACTATATCCGCAGGAGAGATTCTGTATATCGAGGAAATGGCTCATTTGAAATTATGAGTTATAAGTTATGAATTACCACATTATTTTTATTGGCACATTGGCATATTATTCACATTGGCATATTGAATCATCCAGTCATCCAATCATTCATCCATTTTTGACTCTTTTCGTCTCGTGTTACTCAGCAACAGGATAAAAGCCACACCGCCTACAATACCGGTGATCACTCCGATAGGCAGTTCGTTGGGTGAAATAATAGTGCGTGCCATCACATCACACAAAATCAGGAATATGCTGCCGCTCAGGAAGGATGAAACAAGCAGTATACGGTAATCAGTGCCTACCCACCGGCGTACGATGTGCGGGATGACCAGTCCCACGAACCCGATGATCCCCGCCACGGCAATGCATGCGCCGGTCAGCAGTGAGGTCACGATAAACAGGATGCGGATCACGCTGTTCGCGTCAAATCCCAGATGCCTGGCTTTTTCTTCTCCCAGCCGCAGCGCGTTGAGAGGCATCACGAACAGGTACGATACGATGAGGCAGCATACCGAAAGGGCGATCATTACCGTGATCATGGTATTGTTCGATTCGTTGAGTGAACCCATGATCCAGAAAACAATGCCGTGAATGTTGTCTGTGGAGGTGACGGACATGAGGAACATCATCAGTGATGAAGCGATGAAGCTGATCATGACACCGATCAACAACATGCGGTTGACACTGAGCCCGCCTCTTCCGAGGCTGAGGGTATATACAAGGAAGATGGTCGCGAAAGCGCCGATAAATCCGGCCAACGGTAGGAACAGGATATTAATCAGGTGCAATCCCGCCACAATGGCGAAGGTGACGCCCAACGACGCGCCGCCGGAGATCCCGAGGGTATAGGGCTCTACCAGTGGATTCCGGTAGATCCCCTGCAATATGGCGCCGGCCAGGCTGAGGCTTCCGCCGATAGTCAGGCCGAGCAATGTCCGGGGGATACGGATATATGCCAATACGCCGTACTCCATACTCTCTTTATCGGAAAGAATGCGCGGCAGGTCACCGATGCGGATCGGGATCTCGCCCATCCCCAGCGAAAGCAGCACGGCTCCCGTTATCCCCGCCAGAAGCAGCAGGACATATATGCCCCAAACCAGTTGTTTTTGTCCCATTCCTGTGTGATTAGATATCATTGGTCCCAACTAAGAATAATGAGTGAATGATTATTCTGAAGCCTGTGCTGATACGTCAATAATGTATTCAATAAATTTACTTGTTTCAATAGGAACGTTCCTGTTAATATTCAATTCCTTTCCGGCTTCGTATCTTCCGGTCGTACGGATGTTTCAGTTTTTTGCAGAACGATACATAATCGGCAAGCTCCATTATGTTTTCTGTGGCGGCTCTGCCCGTCAGTACGAGTTCAGTGTCTTCCGGCTTGGCTTTAATGAAATCGAGCAGTACGGATTCGTCCAGATAGTGATCGCGGACGGAAATAAGGATCTCGTCCAGGATAAGCAGATCGTAATGTTCCGAAGCCAGCCTCTCTTTTATGGTTTGTACGGCTTCCGGGACTTCCTTTCTGATTTGGTTCTCATCAATAGTTTTATCCAGATGCGGATGCCCTTTGGCGAAATTCAGCACGGTTGCGCCGAGTTTCCTGAGGCTTTCCATTTCGGAGTAGCCGTATTTTTCGGGACGTTTGTGAAACGAGCAGTAACAGACGTTGAAACCGCTGCCCAGAGCGCGTGCGGCCAATCCAACGGCAGCCGTCGTCTTCCCTTTCCCGTCGCCGGTATATAAATGTATTAATCCTAACTTTTTCATCTGACTATCAATTTGGATACGAATTATTTTTTAATTTTTATTGTCTTGGCTCTTGGTTCTTGAATCTTCCATCAGTTCGCCTATTATCTCCATCGTTTGTGCGAATGTGATGGGGGTGGGTTGGCAGGCGATATCCGAGTCGATGATGTAGACCTGTTTCTTTCGCGATGCATTCAGGTTGGAATACTTGTACCATAGTTTCAACTCTTCTTCTCCCACAATACCCATGGTAGCAATAAAAATGTAATCGGGATTGTTGGCGATAACGAATTCACGGGTAACGCTGCCTGAAGTAAGTTTTTTTGTGATGTTCTCAGCGCCCAGCAACGTCATATAGTCATTCATAAACGTGTGGGGAATAACGGCGAACAAGGGATTGGCGCCGATCTGGAAAAATATCTTAGGATTTGTCCGTCGGTTGTTTTTCTTCGCTATCTTCTGAACCGTTTGTTTGCTTTCTTCCACCAGGATATTGGCTTTTTCGGTTTTGCCGGTCAATGCTCCTATACGGACGAACTGATCGCAGATTTCCCGGAAAGACTTCGGAGAATGGAAGATCTCTACCTTTATTCCAACCTTGCGCAGTAGCTCGACGTCTTTAGGATTGGTCAGTCCGGAAGCCAGTACCAGATCGGGTTTCAGGCTGATGATCTTCTCAATGTTCGCTTTTACGGTCGAAGCTACGATCTCTTTGTTACCTCCTTTGGCTGCCTTGCAATAGTTTGTACATCCCACCAGATTATCCTGCGCTTCCAGATAGTACAGGCTTTGCGTGAACGAGGGCGCCAGCGATACGATGCGTGTATATGGCTGTCCCTGCACGGCAAATACCGTGATAATACAGAAGAAAAGAAATATTTTTTTCATCATTCAATTATTTCTATCAATCAATACCCATAGAGCCTGACCCCCTAATCACCTTCCCTCTTTTCCACTTTTCCACTAAATGCCATGCAAAGGTAACAAGAAACGGGAAAAGAGAAGGGTTTTTTTGTCATCGAGATTTCGTATAAGGGGGTGGCTGAAATTTTGTCAGAAATTTTGTCAGTTTCCATTCCCGCTCAATTGTTTTTTTGGCAGAAAAGGGATTTGAATAAATTTGGCACAGAATTCGCAGTTGTGGTTATGTCAATTAGATCAATAACATTAATTATATTAACATCAATTTTAGTAGTATGAACATTAAACCATTGGCAGACAGAGTGCTGGTAAAACCGGCAGCTGCGGAAGAAAAAACAGTGAGTGGAATCATTATCCCCGATACGGCAAAGGAAAAACCACTGAAAGGTGAAGTAGTAGCTGTGGGAAAAGGTACAAAAGATGAAGAAATGGTCGTGAAAGAAGGCGACAAGGTGCTTTATGGAAAATATGCAGGCACTGAAATTGAAATTGAGGGCGTACAACACCTCATCATGCGTCAGTCTGACATTTTAGCAATCATTGACTAAACAGTACCCCTAAAAGGTGGAAGTCAATCTTACTCAATCCATTCAGTCAATCTGTTAAAAAACAAAACAAATAATCGAAATAAAATGGCTAAAGAAATTAAATTTAACATGGATGCCCGCGACCTTCTGAAAAAGGGCGTGGACGAACTGGCAGATGCCGTTAAAGTAACATTAGGGCCTAAAGGCAGGAATGTAATTCTTGATAAAAAATACGGCGCACCTCAGATCACTAAAGACGGTGTTACCGTGGCAAAAGAGATCGAACTGGAAGATGCTTTCCAGAATATGGGCGCGCAACTGGTGAAAGAGGTAGCCTCTAAAACCAATGATGATGCCGGAGACGGAACAACTACCGCCACAGTATTGGCACAATCTATCATTGGAGTTGGGTTGAAAAACGTTACCGCCGGCGCCAATCCGATGGATTTGAAACGTGGTATCGACAAAGCAGTGGCCGCTGTGGTTGACAATCTGAAAAATCAGGCCGTTGAAGTAGGGAATGACCTGAAAAAGATCGAAAACGTTGCTAAAATTTCCGCAAACGGAGACGAAACCATTGGTAAACTGATCGCCGAAGCTATGCAGAAAGTGAGCAAAGAAGGAGTGATCACCGTGGAAGAGTCGAAAGGTACCGACACTTACGTAGACGTGGTGGAAGGGATGCAATTCGACCGGGGTTATATCTCACCCTATTTTGTAACCGATACGGAAGCGATGGAGGTGGATTTTGAGAATCCGCTTATCCTTATCCATGATAAAAAGATCTCTGCTATCAAGGAGCTACTTCCTATCCTGGAAAAAGGAATTCAAACCGGCAAACCAATATTGATCATCGCCGAGGACATCGATTCGGAAGCACTCACCACTTTGGTTGTGAATCGCTTGCGCGGCTCATTGAAAGTAGCTGCGGTAAAAGCTCCCGGATTTGGAGACCGCAGAAAAGAGATGTTGGAAGACATTGCCATACTTACCGGAGGTGTTGTGATCTCCGAAGAAAAAGGGCTCACCCTGGAAAATGCTTCTCTCGATATGCTCGGTAGCGCAGAAAAAGTGACTATTGACAAAGATACCACTACCATTGTGAACGGGGAGGGCGAAAAAGAAGCCATCAGCAGCCGTATCGGGCAGATCCGTGCACAAATCGAGAAAACCACCTCCGACTACGATCGTGAAAAACTGCAGGAACGTTTGGCTAAACTGGCCGGTGGCGTAGCGGTACTTTACGTGGGTGCACCTTCCGAAGTGGAAATGAAAGAGAAGAAAGACCGCGTGCAGGATGCCTTATCGGCCACACGTGCTGCCGTAGAAGAGGGAACAGTTCCCGGCGGCGGTGTTGCTTATGTCCGTGCTATTGAGGCACTTGAAGGCCTGAAAGGCGAAAACGAAGACGAAACCACCGGTATCGAGATCGTGAAACGGGCCATCGAAGAGCCCCTTCGCCAGATTGTGGTCAACTCCGGAAAAGAAGGTGCCGTAGTAGTACAGAAAGTGCGTGAAGGCAAAGCCGATTTCGGTTACAATGCCCGCACCGACCAGTATGAGAATCTCTACGAAACAGGAGTGATCGACCCAGCTAAAGTGACCCGTGTTGCTCTGGAGAATGCGGCTTCCATCGCCGGCATGTTCCTCACCACCGAATGTGTGATCACCGATAAAAAAGAAGAAAATCCTGCTCCGCAGATGCCGATGGGCGGAGGCGGAATGGGCGGCATGATGTAATCACTCCATATAGATTATATCGATACGCTGAAGGCGGATGACTGAGAATGAAA
>ENA-UOOI01000597-UOOI01000597.1-fermentation-metagenome-genome-assembly--contig:-NODE-597-length-44730-cov-47.853699_pt1 | contig 44730 bp, 41 predicted proteins | sample MGYA00245779_ERZ724027 | MGnify/ENA primary metagenome ERZ724027 (study PRJEB28704, sample SAMN03018318) | fermentation metagenome | biome: anthropogenic terrestrial biome; feature: soil; material...
TTTATTTATTTATTTATTTATTTATTTATTTATTTATTTATTTATTTATTTATTTACTTATTATTTACCTACTTATTTATTTACTTATTATTTACTTACTTACTTATTTATTTATTTATTTATTTATTTATTTATTTATTTTAACAGTTTCAATGCGTCTCTACAAGCTGCTACGGCAGGTGCTCCTGAGGTTATGAATATAACATCCATAACTTCCATGATTTCCTCTTTGGTAGCTCCATTCTTGAGTGCACTCTGCATCTGCACAACAGTGCACCTTTCACATTGCTTGGATGCAACTACTGCAAGAGCTATTAAGATCTTCACCTTTGCAGGCAGTGCTCCATCTGACAGCAGTTTCTGGTCGCATCTTCTATATTTTTTAAGAGATTCGCTGTCAAGCTCTCCAAGAATTTCAAGGATATGTGGAGTAAAGCCCAGTTTATCACTCATGCTTTCAAGTAATTCTTCAGACTCTGAATGTTTATGTTCCTCCATATTTAATAACCCCCGATTATAGTAATATTAAGTATCTATATGCATAATATTTATTTATTCCTGAAGCTCTGAAATGCGAATTCAAAAAAGTAAAAACCAGAAAAGAGAACAAAAAGCAGCTTGCAAAAGCAGCTTGCTTAGGATAGGAAAATGGTCAGGTTTTGAGTTTTTAGATAAGGAGTGAAATCAAATGAGACCAACGGATGATCTGAGAGAAGAGCATAAAGCTGTCAAACTGATGCTGAGAGTCCTTGACGGCATATGTGAAAATATAGAAACTGGAAGAAATGTAAAACCAGAACACTTTGAAAAACTCATAGAATTCATGAAAATATTTGTTGATAAATGCCACCACACAAAAGAAGAGGTTTACCTTTTCCCTGAAATGGAAAAAGCAGGAATTCAAGGGGCTGAAGAGCTGACATTTTCTCTTAGTAAAGAACATGAACAGGGGAGACAGTATGTTAGTAGAATTGAAAAGGCGGTCTCCGAGAAAGAAGAACATAGAGGACTATCAACAATAGTTGAAAATTCAAGAGCCTATATCCAGCTTCTGACTCCGCATATTGATAAAGAGGAAAATAACCTTTTCCCGATGGCAGATGTCTATCTCTCACAGGCTACCCAGGAAAAACTGCTAGAGACTTTTGAGGCTGTAGAATCTGAAATAATAGGCCCCGGAAGGCATGAGGAATTCCATAAGTGGCTGTACATCATGGCAGAAGTCTACGCAAAACCGCAAACTTTTTCATAAAACGCTTGCTCACAAACTTTTTCAAAAAAAGTTTGATCAAAAACGCAAACCTTTTGGGAAATGGCTTGACCGCAAACCTTTTGAAAAAAGGTTTGATCTAAAACCCTGGAAGCGGCGTGATCAACCGGCGCAACGGTTGCGGTTCAACGGTTGCGGTTGTAATTTAGCGGTTTTTGTGAGAGGTTGAATTGATTAACTGTGAATCAGTTTGGGAAGGCAGCGGGTGCAGACCCAAAGACTCTGCATGTTGTGCCTGAGGGGAAGGAGATAGTTAGTATCTTCCCCGGCTCCGCAGGTGAAGCAATGGATGGAGATGCCTTTTTGTTTAGGCTGAGCTTCTGCTTTTCCCCGGTTAAATTCTATTGTGTGTCTTTCTTCGATTGAGATTGCACCTTCGGGACAGATGCCGATGCAGAAGCCCATGCCATCGCAGAGTTCCTCGGATATGACCTTTGCTTTTCCGCTGACGATTTTTATAGCACCTTCGGCACAGGGAACGACACATTTACCACAGCCTGTACACTTCTTTTCGTCAATTTTCACTATCATTCGTTTTACCATTAAACTACCCCCTTAGAATTCCCTAATAAAAAACACTTTATTTGTATTATGTGGCGAAATGTCGACTCAGATATAATTCATTGATAGCCTTTTTCTAAGTAAGGAATTTAAAATTAAATACAGGATATTGCCTATGTTTGGGAGAAGAATAGCCTGAAGCTTCAGAGCTACTCCTTAGTAATTCTTATCTTCTTCTATATTTTGGTCCCGAGCTTATCATGGCTCATTTTACATAGCTTATCCGTAAATTACCATGACTTATTCGGAAGTATATTTTCACCACGAACGTTTAGATGCAAAAAATAATAAGGAAATCTTGGACCTGGCAATTTAACTCTGGTTCTCAGGTACAGGAATAATCCCTAACTGTTGCATCAAACTAAGGAGGTTAGCCTCGCCCCATAACTCGGCAATCTTTCCGTCCTTAATACGGAAAACTTCTATACCAGTCATGGTTATTGGCTTTCCTGTTGCTGGTAGCCCCATGAAATCCCCTTTATGTACACCATGAGCTGTGAAACGGACAGCCACGTTATCACCCTCGGCAATCATATTCTCAATTGTAACATTAAGGTGCTCGAAGGCTGCTCTACATGAGGTAATTACTTCGTTTATTCCCTCGATTCCTGGAGGAGCAGGAAGAGGAACATGTAGAGCGAAATCAGGTGACAGCAATTCATTAGCAATGTTCAGATTTCCTTTAGAAGGACCTTCTTCAAAGAATTTGCGAACTATAATTTTATTCTCTTCTGTAGACATGTTTCCTCGTTTGTGTTTTTATCTGTCCGGTTTTTGACGTTTTTTCTAGTCGTAAGTTTCCTTATCAAAGTCTATCAGTGATGAGTGCCCTCTATAACCTTTATTCCAGCATTCTGAATTGTCTTTTTTATACTGTCTAGGTTAGGGCATTTAGGGTAAGTGTCTTCCATAAGCATACATGAACTAAGGTGTACAACATCCAGACCATACTTTTTGAGGGCATTTACCAGACGGTACACTCTCCTGCCTGAGCAGCCTCCACATGTGAAAAAGGCGATCATTTGTGTATCTTCGTTATAAGCTTCAAAATGTGATTTTCTTTCATTAAAAGCCTTAAAGCAGCCTACACCTGGACACGCTTCCGAGATTATGTCACAGCGAACGACTGCAATTTTAGTAGGTTTTGTTTTCTCTTCCATTTGTGACCTCCTTTTTGAACCGTTTTAACCCATCTTTACACTTGCTTTATGCTTTAAATCAGGCGTGAATATGCTTACAACAGCCGTGAAGATTCAGTTTGCCTTGGTGCCTTTACGACCAGCACCCGGAAAATTCCATCACCAGGGTTCAAGAGGCGGTGAGGAATTTTTGCAGGACTCTCGATTAGAGTATCTCTGCTGACCTCTTGGGTTTCGTCCCCGATCTCAACAACTCCTTTTCCTTCAAGCACATAAAAAAATACATCTACCGGAGTAATATGTTTTTTAAGGCTTCTCCTGGTTTGAGTTCTATGTGTACTGCCTGAGCATGTTCTGTATTATAGAGCATCCGAACGCTAACATTATGAGGATTTGGCTTTTCAGGTGAGGATTTCATCTCGGTAACTTTCATCATTCTCCCCTTTTACAATCTTGTGTATTTCTCAAAAGCTGTAGATATTAAGGCTTACCTGTGTTTTTATCAAAGGCCTACCTGTGTTTTGAAATTCTCAAAACCTATATTTTCAATGAACTTTCCAAGCCTCTTTTTCGTGCCAGAGTTTTTGTAGAAATTAACAATTCTCTCGATTGCCTCAAGAACCTCCTCTTCGGACAGTTCCTTTGCAACAACCTCGGCAAGTCTTGGAATCGCGGCTGCAGAGCCTCCAACCATCAGGGTATATCCCTTGGCAGTCCCCATCACCCCTATGTCCTTGATAGCAGGTTCAGCGCAGGAATTCGGACAGCCGGAAACAGCCATCTTTAGTTTGGAAGGCATGGGCATTCCGTGATAGATCTCATCCAGTTTAAGGCCTAAGCTTACTGCATCCTGCTTTCCCTGCTTGCAAAATGTCGTCCCAGGACAGAACTTTACACTTCTTACGCAAAGCCCTATAGCTGCGCCGGGTTTCATGTCAAGTTCAGTCCATACATTATCAAGATCTTCTTCTTTCAGGCCCACGATTGCAATCCTCTGGGCAGAAGTCATCTTTAGAGCCACAGCCCCATACTTTTCCGCAACATCAGCAATTTTCCTGAGGGTTTTCGGATCCACGATTCCTCCTGGGATGTGCGGAGCGATTGCGTAGGTCTCTCGGTCTCTCTGAACGATTGCACCTTTTTCCGGTAAATTACCTTTCATGATTTATCCTTCTCTCAAAGATTTTCTAGATTTTTATATACTAAAGTTCCCGAAAGTTCTGACTGAAACGCCTGAGTTATACATTGGGAGAACGCTGTCCGTTCCCCATCAGTTAGATTTTTTCAGTCAGAAGTGTTTTTGTCCTGTTTTGCCGGATACAGGGAAGCTTTTCCAGAATATTTATATAAACGGGTTTTATAATTACCACTTTATTATAGTATTGTTTTTATATCAGTATATTAGAGATACCAATTTATATATCAGACAGTTTCTATGTTTATACTATGAAGGATTGCACAGTCTACAAGACTATGAATATTATTGGGAAAAGATGGACGATTCATATCCTTCTGGAACTGCACAAAGGTGAGAAGAAGGAAAAGCGCTTTAACGAGCTTAAGAGAAAACTCGGAAACATAACCCCGAAAATCCTCTCAGAAAGGCTGATGGAATTGGAAGTTGAGGGTTTGATTACAAAAAAGGTTGATGACTCAACAAAACCTCCGAGGTCTGAGTATTACCTGACTGAAAGTGGGATGGATTTCGTAAAGATTATACAGGCAATCAAACGCTGGGGTTTGAAATGGAAATTCCAGGATGAGGAATGTAAAAGGGCAATTTGCATGTACTGTGACCACTGAACTGAGACTGTGGATAGAAAAACTCAAAGATGAAAGGTCAGGTAAAAGCAAGGTGCGAGAGTCTCGGAATTCCTAAAAGGGATGTGGAAAAAAAATCAAGACTTTACCAGTAACTGAGGAAAAACTAGTCCTCTCTTTCTCGTTGGCGGAAAAATCAGCAAGAGAATGGCTTCAGCTTTTACAGACACTGAAATGTCAATCTTTTTACTCAATAATTTCTCCTGAACGGATGGGATTAAGGTTTCTTATTGAGTGAAATCTATGTTTTCATACATCAACTTTTTTCAAATGGACTCAGAAGATTTAAATAGAGTACATCTATATAGTTAGAATTCTAACGATTTTATGTCAGAAACCTATCCCAAAACCCAGATTTAAGTGCTTGTTAAGTCCTTATTTCTTGAATTTGGAGAAATCAATTGGTTATCAGATTAGAAAAATTGTTCTGAAATTTTTACTTACTTGGAAACAAAATCGACTTTAAAATAAACTCCAGATCAAATAGTCATTTAATTAAACACGGAAACTACCCTGTGTTTACTTTCATATCATAAATTGAAAGTAAGATTAGAATGAACGCATAGAAACCAGACAGCCTGCTAAAATTTTGAGGTTATGGGAATGCACGCAAATGATGCAAAGGCATTAAAACAGTCGTTAAATTACCCGCTTTATACAGAAAAAAATACAGAAGCTTATGAAGTTAATTGCCCTACTAGTATTCGTAATAATGCTGCAGGATCAGGTCGCGCTTCACTCATCAAATTAACTAATGTCTGGAAGATCTATCAGATGGGGGAAGTTGATTTTGCAGCCCTCAGAGGAATCGATCTTGAGATTTATGAAGGAGAGTTCCTAGTAGTACTTGGGCCCAGTGGGAGCGGGAAAAGCACACTCATGAATCTTATTGGATGCCTGGACCTGCCTTCAAAAGGCAAAGTCTCCCTGAACTCAAAGGATATCTCAGGACTTGATGAGTCTGAGCTTGCCCGCATCCGGGGACAGATGATAGGCTTCATATTCCAGAGTTTCAACCTTATATCAACCCTGAACACGCTCGAAAATGTTATGTTACCCCTAGAATTCCAGGAAGAAGACACGACAAGGGCTAGAAAAAGGGTAGAATACCTGCTTGAGATAGTCGGGCTTTCGGATAAGAAACAAAATCTTCCTTCTCAGCTCTCAGGGGGACAGAGGCAGAGAGTTGCAATTGCCCGTTCTCTTGTTGTAAACCCACCTATAATCCTGGCAGATGAGCCTACAGGAAACCTGGACAGTAAAACCGGGAGCTATATTCTGGAATTTCTTGATGGTTTGAACAAAAAGGAAGGCAAGACGATTATCATTGTGACTCATGACCTGGAAATAATAAAACATGCTACAAGGGTCGTGTATCTCAGGGATGGGGAAATTGAAAAAATCGAGATACGTGAGAAAAGTGATTTTGGTGAATAAAATGAAAAAGTTTCCTTTATTTATTTTCCTACTACTGTTTACAGTATTTATTTCATTTGGAGCCGGAACAGCGCTCGGTGCAAGCGGCTTGATATCTTCTTCATCTGCGCAGGTAAACCTGGCAAATCAAAATCCTGATGCAGCCCGTCCTGGAGAACCTGTAGAACTCACGGTGAGCGTGCAAAATGTAGGCAACACTGCCCTTAAAGATATTACTGTTACAGTCAATCCTGAATACCCCTTCAGTAAAGTTTCTGGAGAATCTCTCAAAAAAACTGTTTCTTATCTGAATGCACGGCAGAATAATGATGATGCAGCAGTTCTTAAATTCAAGCTCATGACCGATGCCAATGCTTCTGAAGGCACGTATAATATTGATATTACCACCACTGCTAAAGAAAGTGGTTCATCCTCAAGCACAACAACCACTACAAAAACGGTCCAGCTCGAGGTCAGGGGTAAAGAGTATGCTCAGATCGTGACCATAAACAAGGCGAATATTGATATGGCAAAAGAAGAGCCTCTCGAATTCATAATAACGAATACCGGGAACTCTCCTTTGAAAAATATGGTCGTCTCCTGGAAAGATCCAAAAGGCGTGATCCTTCCAGTGTACTCAGATAATACCAAGTACATCAAGTATCTCGAACCCAGCCAGTCCGTAACCATCGCATACTCTGTAATGGCAGATGTAAACGCAAATCCTGGGCTATATACACTTGACATAAACCTTAGCTTTGAGGACTATGAATCCAGAGAAAAAATTATCCAGACCACAGCAGGGCTTTTCGTAGGTGGGGAAACCGACTTTGATGTTTCCTTTTCAGAAAGTTCAGCAGGCGAGATCTCCCTATCAGTTGCAAACATAGGAAATAACATAGCATACTCTGTGAAAGTATCGGTTCCAGATCAGGATGGGTACAGGGTATCAGGAAGTTCATCAACTATTGTAGGAAATCTTGAGAAAGGAGACTACACAATAGCTTCATTCAATGTTGCGGGCACACAGGGAGCAGAAGGAAATGTTGGAGATAAATCAGGTAGTTCAAAAGGCGAAAATGTAACATCTTCCACGGATTCCAGCCCACTAAAAGTCCAGATTGAGTATACGGATGCAAAAGGAGAAAGAATAACGGTTAATAAGGAAGTTAAACTCGGGATCACTTCCGGAACTATGGCTGTACAGAAGGCAAGAGGGGGAAGTACCAGCAGTAGTCTCAGTTCATATTTGCTCTATATTATAGTAATAGGGCTTGTAGGAGCAGGAATATTCATGTACCAGAGACGAAAGCAGACTGCGAAAAAATAAATCTGATTAACTTGATTATGAGACAGGCTCTGGAATACTGTAATCTAATTATGACTCTGGAACACTGTAGTCTAATTATGAAATAGGCTCTGGAATGCTGAAACATGCTGAAATATTGAAGTGATAGTAAAAACTGGAGGAATTCCCCATTAGAAATATAACTTACCTGAAAATGGCTCTAAACATGCTCCTGCATAGCAAACTCCGGAGCTGGCTTACCATTGTCGGAATCGTTATAGGGGTTGGGGCAGTGGTCGGGATAATCTCTCTTGGGGACGCCATGGAAGCAAGCGTACAGAGTAGACTTGCTGACATGGACCTTTCAAGCATAACCATTACGCCAGGATATTCAAGAGCTCAGTCACGTATACCAGGACACGGGAGTAACGACTGGGGAGGAAATCCAACAATTGATGCCAAACTTACAGATCGTGATGTAGACGCCCTTGGGGGAATAGAAGGCATAGTATACGCTGCCGGTGAGATTTCAGGCAGAGAAGGGGTTAGCTATGCTGGAGAAAATGCAACTCTCTCTATCAGTGGAGTGGACCCCCAGGTCTGGAAGTATATGAAATCTCTTGAAGTAGAATCCGGAAGGCTGCTTGAACCCGCAGATAAATATGTTGCAGTTATCGGAAGCGGGGTTGCTAGTAAAATTTACAAAAAAAATATTGGAGTTAACCAGGTTATAACGATCAACGGTAAGTCTGTAAGAGTCGTTGGAATCCTGAAAGAAGAAGGTGGGTTTGAGGACAGACAGATATACATGCCCATAGATGCGGCAGTGAACCTGATTACAGATGCGGAAAAAGGTGTTTTTGATTCCATTCAGGTAAAAGCTCAGAACGTAGAGGTTGTAGACACAGTAGCCACAACGATTGAAAAAAAGCTCATAATCTCCAGGCATATTGTCAATGAAAACGACAGGGACTTTTCTGTAATTGCTTTAAAGGCTATGGCTCAGTCCGTTACCACTATGCTTTCCTCAATGACGCTTTTTTTGGGAGCTATTGCTGCGGTGTCACTTATTGTAGGAGCCGTGGGAATTGCAAATACAATGTTTACTTCTGTCCTTGAAAAGACAAAGGAAATAGGCACAATGAAAGCCATAGGGGCAAAAAATCGGGATATTCTTATGATCTTCGTTTTTAACTCTGCGATGGTAGGTTTTGTTGGCGGGATCTTTGGAGTTATTCTGGGAGTACTTATTTCAGCTCTCTTCCCAATGATCGGAATGACTGTTACGAGTGGAGAAGGCGGGGCAATTCCTTCTGTTTCTCCCGGACTTATGATTTTTGGACTGGCACTAGCTGTCCTTATTGGTGTGATTTCAGGAGCAGTACCAGCATACAGGGCTTCGAAAATGAAACCAGTGGATGCTTTGAGATATGAGTAATTGTATTCATGGATAAGTTTAGGAAACGATTGTAATTTTGCAGACATAAAGAGCCGGTACGTACAGAAGAATTTTGAAAAATTAAAAATATTTTAGGTAAGTCATTAAGGAAGATATAATAAATGAAAAATAATCAAAATGATAATAAAAAAACTTCTACCGGCCATGCGGGGAAAAAAGAAACTATTGGCGTAAAGACGCTTCAGGGAGATCCAAAAAAAGCCATAGTGAAGCTGTCAGTCCCTATGGTTGTTGCCATGTCCGTGCAGACAATTTACAGCCTGGTCGATACTTACTGGGTCTCTGGGCTTGGAGCTGATGCTCTTGCAGCAATGGGCTTTGTGTTCCCATTTTTCTTTATAAGTATGGCTTTATCCAATGGGATAGGCATAGGAGGAGGGTCTGCAATCTCCCGCATGATTGGAGCCAGGAATAAAGTCGGTGCAGACAATGTAGCTGTACATACCATAATCATGATTACCCTGCTCTCTATTGCATTTACAGTCCCGTTTTATTTCTTTGCCCCTCAACTCTTTGCCTTTGCAGGAGCAGGAAAAACTACAGCACTTGCAGTCTCTTATGCAAGGGTTATTTTCCTTGGCAGCATTGTAATCTTCTTTTCCAACGCTGCTAATGCAATTCTCCGTAGCGAAGGAGATTCAAAGAGGGCCATGAAGGCTATGATTTTAGGTGGAGTTCTGAACGTTATCCTGGATCCCATATTTATTTATACTCTGAAAATGGGGATTGCAGGTGCAGCCTGGGCGACTGTGATTTCTATTGGGATATCCTGCCTTATGATGGCAAACTGGTTGTTCTTCAGGAAAGATACTTATGTAGCCTTCAATTTCAAGGATTTCCGCTTTGAAAAAAGCATTGTAAAAGAGATCTTCAACGTTGCACTTCCGGCTTCAGCCCAGCAGCTTTCTATGTCCCTCTCAATGCTGTTTATAAACTACATTATTGTCCTTGTAAGTAGCACTGATGGAGTTGCGATCTATGCTACAGGATGGAGAATAGCTACAATTGCAATGTCTCCTTTGATGGGAATGTCAACTGCTGTGATTTCGGTAACCGGAGCTGCAATAGGAGCCCGTGATTATATAAAGGCAAAGATTGCCCTTTCCTACTCAACCAAGCTCGGATTCTTTATAGAATGTGTAACCGGAGCTTTTATATTCGCCTTCGCCATGCCGATAGCATCCATATTCACACAATCTGAAAGTGGAGCCCATATAACCGCTGATCTTGCTCACTTCCTGCGTGTCATGTGTATTTTCTATCCCACAGCTGCACTTGGTTTTTTCTCCTCTTCCTTCTTCCAGGGAGCAGGAAAGGGGATTTATTCCCTAATTACAACTCTGCTCAGAACAATTGTCTTTACTCCGCTCTTTGCAGCACTCCTGGCTTTTACCTTTAATATGGGGCAGGTAGGAGCTTGGTGGGGAATAGTCATAGGCAACGGGATAGGCTCTCTCTTGATGTATATATGGGCAGGATATTTCCTGAAATCCCTCTTAAGAACTGAGCCTGCTGCAAGAACTGATAGAGTCTCAGCCTGAAACACAACCGTTGCGCCGGTTGATCACGCCGGATAGGGTTTGGGGATAAGGCTCTTAAAATCAAACCCACCGTTTTCGGTCAAGCCTTTTCCCAAAAGGCTTGCGTTTTTGATCAAACTTTTTTTGAAAAAGTTTGTGAGCAAGCGTTTTATGAAAAAGTTTGTGATCACGCCTTTCGCGATCCAAAAAGAAATCGAGCAAATCAGCCCTCTTGAGAGGAGCGAAAAGGGCCCCGTGCTCCCGAAGCGGAACTCGGGAAGCGGAGCTCGGGAAACGGAATTCGGGCTGCAGAGCCGCAACTCTGCCGACTCGGGTGATTAATTATTCCCTTAATTGTCTTCTATCCAGTTGTGTATAAGTGCCCACAATTCTGGTGAATTATAGTCGAGGGCTATGCTACCGTGTCCCTGGTTATTCCAGTTTATTGAAGTAACTTTATCGTTTATTTTTCCGACCTCGTTTTTATACCACCAGGCTCCGTAGCCACTGAATCCTCCCCCAAGCCCGACATAAAGAACAGGGGAGTTTATTCTTGAATATTCAATCTCATAACCATCCACATTACCCATAAGACCGGCCATGTAAAGATCCAGGTATTTTGGTACGTAAGGGACAGCGCCCCCGGTTAAGGTTAAATTAAGTAACTTGTTTTCATCAACATAATAAAGACCTCCCAGATCTCCACTCCAATAGTGATAGTTTGGAGTATAAGGATATTCATTGAATGCATGAGTCTGGGTAGCCATAAGCCGGAAGAATTGTCTGTTTGTAAGTTCTGGGTGAAAAGAAGATTTTCCATCAGGATTGGTTAAAGCCATACTAGCTATCTGCATCATGGCAGCCATATCACTGCTATTATACATCCTGTTTTCTATACAGCTTGAGATAGTGTCAAATTCCTGTGCTTGAGATTGTATTAACTCTGAATATTTAGGTTCGTATCTAATAATGATATCAACAGGTACTATCCTGTCAACTGAACCTAAAGCCAGATTTCGATATTCACTGGCTTCATAAGCAGTCAGAATCAATGCCCCATGACTGTGGCCAATTACCGTAACCTCTATGTCCTCTGCAGATTCATTACTCAGGGAAGCTGTATGAATTCTTGATACAGCGATACCGTTGTATGTGTCACTCAGGTAACTATCAATTGTCCAGTTTTCCATGTAGCTGAAATCTGTCTCATTTGCCGGAACATTTGTCTCTCTTCTATCAAGGATGTATGTACTGTATCCTTGCCGGGCGTAGTATATCGCCATATCGGAATAGAAACTTTCAGTTAAAGCCTGTCCGGGCAGAATTATTAGATTTTTACTCAGGTCTGTACTCCATGCGCTTTTCTCTTTTACATAATTGGTAAGTATAACGTAATCATACTCCCCAGGCCCAACACTTATCTTTAGTTTGTATTCCGCCACATCGCCGCAGGCAAGCCCTATTCTATTGCTTTCCGTTAAAGGTAGGTATAGATTTGGTACTCCAAATGAAGCAAGGTTACTGGAAAAATCCCCTAACTTATAGGATTGATTATACAGGGTATCCATTCTTTTCTCAGAGTTGGCAGATAATAATGCTATTTGCGTCTTCATACTCTTACCTTTTTTGAGACTCTTAAATTAGATTTTATACTTGGAAATCGGTATTTTTTTGAATTAGGGTTAGTTAATTTCCCGTTTTGACATCAAATAGCGGTAGTGTAAAAATAAACCCTGAAGGCTAAAAACCAAAGATCAGAGACGTGATAACGTAGGGATCGTTTATCGTCAGAAACTAATTATAAATCTCGAATGGAGTTAATCAGTTCATCGATATTCACGTCTCTCTCTAGAAAACATTACCTCAAGTTAGTACATTATTTTATACAGATATAAATTGTGGTTTGAAATTTCAACTAAATTTTATTAATATGTTGTTGCCTGCGATGAAAATAGTATTATCATGGAGATTGAAGGACAAAATGTACAAACTCAAAAGATAAATGTATAGATTAAGCAGACAAACGATAAGTAAACTTAGGCGGCAGATATATAGAAGTTACACTATCCTATCAAACTAGATTTCTCATTTATGGTTTCCATATGAGTAAAATTTCCAAAATGTTGTAATGAAAACCGAAAGTAAATTAAACTAAAATGCTCAATACCAGCTGGGAAATATTGATCTAAAGCAAAGCATGCTTTGTGAAAATCAATATTGAGAGTTTTGAAAAACCGTTTTAAAAAACTATTGTAAATATTTAATACCCCTAAAAGGAGGTATATAAGTTGAAAAAACACTTGCCCATACTCTTGTTGTCTATCTTTATTCTTGGGGCTGTATTTTCAAGTGCTATTGCAGGCGCAACTGATAACCCAGCAGTAAATGATACGGCATCAAAGATTTTAAACACCAATAAATCCATCGATAAAGCTGCCAATCAAACTGTCAACAAGTCTGCTAATCAGACCGTCAATGAAACCGTATCACTGAACGATACATGCCCTGTCAATTTAACCGAAATCGAGACAGAAATTCCTGTAGCTGAACAGAAGTTCAGGGTGGGCCCAACTGTGGTACTGAGGCCGGTTAATGACGTTATAACTAAAAATGAAGATGGTCTTGTTGAACTCTATATCGATAATCCATCCCTCAATGATGTGACTCTGAATGTAGATGCAAGGATCAGCGTACCCGCTGGAATCCATGTATATGGACAGGGATTTGCTCAGACAGGTGCAGCAGGTACGGTCTATGGGATATTTTCCGTGCCCCCTGGAAATGCCCGTACAATTTATATTGATATCAAAGGAGACAAAGTAGGCACCTCTACTATACACTTCAGCGGCCTGTACTGGCCTGGGGATAATAAGGATGACTACAATCCGATTTCACTAAGCCACCCCTTTGTAGTCAAGGAAGCTTCCGAAAATCCTGGAGAAGCTCCCAGCTTTGATGAAAATGGAGGAGTAAAGGCTCAAGGAGAGGGCTCATTCAGCGCTCCCGGATTTGGGATATTGATTGCAGTTATAGGCTTGTTAGGAGTTTATGCTGCTAAGAGAAAGTAAGTCAAATTATAAAGAGTTTAAACGCAACTTCAGGAAAAATACTATATTTTTCCTATTTTATATTTTGATAGCTAAAGAAGGCACTTATAATCTGAAAAAGTCCTTCACTTTAAGCTGAGTCTGAGCGTTTACAGATGGCAGCCCAAGAAGTTGGTAGAATGTCTGAGAGAGGTATTTTAAAAACTCTAATTGTTTATCTCTTAATTGGTTGTTTCCTGATAAGCAATGTTTCGTGTACATATGCTTCATCTGAGGTTTCAGTAGATTTTTACGATAGCATGACAGAGACCTCAGAAGAAAAAATACAGCTTTCACAGGAGGAAGTACAAAATTCTGAAGAGAAGTCAGAACCCTCAGAAGATACAGGCATGCAAACCTCAGAAAATGATGAACTAAAAACCGAAAATACAAACGTAAAACTTTCAGATGATAAAGACGCGCAATCTCCTGAAAATGCGGAAGAAGAGCCTACTGAAGAAACCGAAATAAATTCTTCGGAAAATTCAGAAACAGAATTCACTGAGGAAATGGAGGAAAACAAAACCAGTTCCACCGAAAATAATGAAACGGTATCTTCAGAAAATTCGGAGGCTCAGTCCTCAGAAGATACGCAGGTTCAAACTGAAGATAAAGAAACGCAAACTTCAGGAGAGCCACAGGGCTCAGAGGATACGGAAAGCGAATCCTCGTATCATACCGGAAACTCATATAACACTTGGAATTCTTACCATATCGAATATTCAGAACACACAAAAATTGAGGATAATAAGTACGTACAATCTGAGCCTGCACAAAAAGCAGTTTCAGAAAATTCCGGTCCAGCCGAGAATTCCAAACCTGCACCCCCCTCTGCAAGCGTGGATCTCCATGGTGAAAAAACTCAGGTTTTCTCTGGAGAAGACATTCTGCTTAGGCTTTCTGCGGTTAATCTTATCACAAAGCCTGTTATGCACGTTCAGGTTATAATCATTCCACCCTCAGGAATGAGTGTTTCTTCCTCGGTGTTTGTCCAGTCAGGCGCAGGACAATATACGACAACGTACGAACTTGAACCCGGAAAGGGCAGGGACATTGAAGTAAGGATAGAAACCAATCAGCCTGGAGATTTTAAGGTCAAAGGCAGGGTAATCTATTATTTCGGTGAGGATAAAGAAAATATAGAAGATCATACGCTTGACCTTCCCATACAGGTAAAAGAAAAACCGTATGCTGTAAAAGAAAGCCTGCCCGGATTTACACTGGCGAGTTTGATATTCGTATTAATAGGTGCATTTATCTTAAAAAGGCGTTGAATGTGATATTTCGAAGACGACCATAAAAACCATAGTTCTATAAGACTATGGTTCCGGTCTGCTGCCTGTAATTCGCCACATATCTCTAATTCCGAGGCGGAACTGGACTATACTTTTACATTTCAAACCTTGTCATTACTCCGTGTAATTCTTCAGAAGGGAGTTTGTAAAACTGGACAAATGAGGGGGAGAGTTTCTTAATCATGGAGAAGATTTTCCATATTACATTCCTGGTAATTATGTCCTCGGTTCCGTAAAAAATCGTCTTTTCATATATTCCTTTATCTTTTAAGATTTGCTCAACATCGACTACTTCCATGTATCCCAGTTTTATTTCAAAAACCCTCAGTCCTTTTGCAATCTCTTTTGTGAAAGAGCTGCTAACTCCGAATGGACTGTCACACTTTACAATTGAAACAAAAATATTATTTTCATAAATTATATTGTTCTTAAACATTATACGGGAAATGTATTGAGGGATTCTATTTATGTCTCGTGAAAAGAAAAGAGCAGTTCCCTTTATTTTATTTTCACTGGCATATAGCTGATTATATTTTTCGATGAAATCCTCAAATTTAGTAGGGCTCATCAGTTCATAAAGTCTCTTTTGTCCTGAAGTGTATATAATTATAAGAGCAAACACAACAGCAGCTATAATAACGGACCAGTAACCTCCATGTGGGATTTTATAAGTATTTGAGAGGAGGAATACTACATCTACAAATGTTATAAATAGGGAAACCCCAACTTTGAATATTTGTTTTCTATGATAAAATATCGAAGTCATCAGCAAACCTGTAATCGTCATGGTTCCAGTAACTGCCAGTCCATATGCAGCTGCAAGTCTGCTCGATTCTTTAAATATAAATATCATAAATAATACAGAGATCATGAGCATCCAGTTTATCGTGCTTATATATATCTGGGACTTTAATTTTCCGGAGGTATAATCAATCTTCAACATTGGCATTATGCGGGTCGTTATTCCCTGGTATACTATTGAAAATACGCCGCTAATCATGGACTGAGAAGCGATAACTGTCGCTACAATACTCAGGACAAGGAATGGGATAAATATTATTTCTGCCTGATTGTTTATCATCTCAAATAATATATTTTTTGAATCTGGATTCCTGATAAGAAATGCTCCTTGCCCAAGATAATTAAAAACTAATGCAAAAAATATTAATCTCCAGGCTTTTAATATAGGTTCTCTTCCAAGATGTCCCATATCGGCATACAGTGCCTCTCCACCTGTGCAGCAAAGGGTAACTTCAGATAATACAAAGAAGCCTACAAGCCCGTTCGTTGAAAGAAAGTCAATGGCATAATAAGGATTTATAGCCTTTAGTACGCCTGGAGTGTAAAATATTGAAGCAACACCTGAAACTGCAAGAGCCAAAAACCAAACAAGCATTATTGGCCCAAATGCCCACGCAATCTTGTCAGATCCTCTTTTCTGGAATGAAAAAAGTCCTATTGTAATTAAACCGGCAATTAACATTAGAGTGCTTTGTCCTGTATTTTCAAATCCAGAAATAATGCGTATACCCTCAACAGCACTCAGTATGCTTATTGCAGGCGTAATTACTCCGTCTCCAATAAGGAATGAAGTTCCAATATAGGCTAATATTGTAATTACAGACACACTTCTACTTGATTTCAGCAAAGGAAGGAGAATCTCTTTTAAAACTATAGTGCCTCCTTCACCTTTTTTACCCAGGCTCATAGCAAGCCAGGCGTATTCCATAGTAACTAGTATGATAAGTGTCCAGATGATTAAAGATAAAACTCCTAATACATGAATTTCTGTAGGTTGTGTAAGAAGAAATATAACTGTAAAAGTGTAGATAGGACTTGTTCCAATATCTCCAAAAACAAGCCCCATGGAATTTATTATTCCCCTGAAATCATAGTTTCTATACATTGTCTACTCTCAGTGGTTTTTTTATACGTTAAGATAAACGTTGTTTTCACAAGAGCTTGAATTAATGAATACATAGTAATGAATTATATAATTTGTAAATTCACGATTAAAAAGAGTAGAAAAACCAATTAGGTTTATATAACTTTTGACTCACTATCGGATTCTTTATTTTTATTTGAGTTTTATCTATTTTTATGGTTCTTTTTCCTGTATCTTAATTAATGAGGGTGAAGAAAATTTGCAAGTAAGGGATTAAAATGAAGGGAATTTTGTAGTAAGGAAATGTTAAAGATAGAACTAACCAGAGGATAACAGACAAAAGGCAACTGAGTAAATACAAGGGGAGAAAAATAGCGGGAGAAAGATGAACAGAAAAGCATTATCCAGAAGCGATAAAGCTATTGATGATGAATCTGGGGAAAACAGGGGCGAAAAAGAAGAAATTCTTACGAGAACTACAGAAGGGGTGAATATTCTCCTTGGTGATCCCAGGAAAGCCATTGTCAAGCTCTCAATCCCTGTCATAGTTACGCTATCCGTGCAAACCGTCTACAGCCTTACTGACACCTTCTGGGTTTCAGGTCTTGGAGCTGATGCCCTGGCAGCTGTTGGATTTTCTTTTCCCTTCTTCCTTGTCCAGATGGCGGTTACCAGCGGATTGGGGGTTGGAGGCGGATCTGCAATTTCCAGGCGGATCGGAGCCAGTGATAAAGCGGGTGTGGATAATGTTGCCCTGCATACCTTCGTAATAATGCTCACTCTTACAGTTGCCTTGACCGCATTCGGACTTGTTTTTTTAAGAGATCTTTTTATGTACAGTGGAGCCGGAAATACGACAGAGCTGGGGGTTGAGTATTCTAGAGTGATTTTTGGAGGCAGTTTTGTATTTTTCTTTACGAACGTTGCAAACTCTATCCTGAGAAGCGAAGGGGATTCAAAAAGAGCTATGAAGGCAATGATTCTTGGTTCAGGTCTTAATATAGTGCTTGACCCAATTTTTATATACACTCTGGGGCTTGGGGTCGCAGGGGCTGCCCTGGCTACAGTTATCTCTTATGCTAGTTCGGGATTGTTAATGTTTTACTGGTTTTTCATTAAAAAAAATACTTATGTTTCTTTCAGATTTCGTTTTTTTAAATTCGACAGGGCAATTGTGAAGGACATTTTCAGGGTAGGCATTCCCTCATCAATAGAACAGCTTGCTCTGGCTCTAACCGCACTTATAATGAACTTTGTTATCGCAACTGTTGGCAGTACGGACGGAGTTGCAGTTTACGCCACTGCGTGGAGGGTAACAAGTATTGCAGTTTCTCCTCTTGTAGGAATTTCAATAGCTGTAGTTTCGATCAGTGGGGCTGCCTTTGGGGAGAAAAACTTTAAAAAAGCACGAAGTGTACTCATCTATGCAATTGAAGCTGGATTTTTTGTAGAAGCGGTAATTGCTGCTGCTGTGTATCTTTTTGCTCCAGATATTGCTGCTGTTTTTACTTATGCCGAAGGTTCAGCCCGGATTGCTCCTGAACTGACAAGGCTCCTTAAAATTATGACGGTTTTCTATCCTGTAGTCGCCTTTGGAATGCTCTCTGGCTCTCTCTTTCAGGGAGTAGGAAAAGGTACAAGCGCCCTTATTGCCATCCTTTTGCGGAGCCTGGTTATGACAATCTTTTTTTCCTTACTTTTTGCTTTCGGATTCGACTGGGGATTGCTCGGGATATGGTGGGGATTGACTGTGGGTACGGTGATCGGCTCAATAGTTGCTTTTTTGTGGGCGCAGACATATTTGAGGTGTATGATAAAGGCGAAGGAGAAGATTGCAGGGGAGTATTAAGAGGAAAAGTATCTGCAATGTTCTTGTGTAAGAATAATTAAGCATTAAGCGGATGAAATCCAAGAGTGAAAAAAAGTGCGATTACACTGGATCTCAGAAGCTTGCGCGCATTTTCGGTTAATCATAAAACCTAATCATAAGATATAAATAAAATCTATCCCTTTTTAGTTTGAAATCTAACAATAAGGAAAAATGAGTAGTAAGATTTAAGGCAGTTGTAAGACAGTTACGATCCGGCTGATTAATTATAATTACTGATCAGTTATAATTAAAACCAGTCAAACTCAAAAGTCCAGTAAATCCTTTTAGATATGAGTAGATTTAGTTAAGAAGTATCTTTTGCATAAATCTACTGACTCAAAAATACCTCGTAAAAAGATCTCGAATGGCTGCTATTCTGTTTTATCATCCAGATCTTGGAAAAAAGCCCTGACTGTGATAACCAATGAAAGAAGAAAGGATAAAAGAGGCAGTAAAACTCCAGTTCGAAATGGTTAATCTGTTTCATAAAAACTTCGCCAGAATTTTTCACCAAACCGGGAATAGCCCATGTAATCTAAACAAAAACCAGAATAAGGCTGTTATGATTATCGGGGCAAGAGATAATATTATGCCTACAACCCTAGGTAAGTGTCTTGATCTTCAGAAGGGAAGCCTGACAAGCATGATTGATGCTCTAGAAAGAGATGGATTTGTCTGCAGAAAAGGAGACCCTGATGATCGGAGAAAAACCCTTATTTCTCTTACTGAAAAGGGGAAAGTTTATAGGGAATGGTTCATGGAGGAACTCGAAAAAAATGTCTCCGAGATTCTCAGTAGGCTGGATGAAGAGGATATTTTTGTGTACCAGGAAAGCCTGAAAACAATACTTGCAACGCTGAAGAAACTTGATGAGATAGCTTGAATAAAACATGAGTTGTGTCTTAACTTCCTGAATTTCTCTTTTTTTGAAAAAAACGACTTATATCTCTTCCTCTAAATAACTGCTTGTCATTCACAAAATGGGAAGATCTGAAGCATCATAATCCTACCTAATAACTAAGATTAGGATCTGGGATATTCAGAGGGAAAGACTTTGAAACTCAAAATTGAGACCTCCAAACGTATTGAACTGGTAGATATCACTTCAGAAATTCAGGAAGAAGTGAGGAAAAACGAAATTCCTGAAGGTATATGCCTTATCAGTACGCGGCATACTACCGCAGGCATTATAGTAAACGAAAACGAGAGTGGGCTAAAAGAAGATATCCTGAATCTTTTAGATAAGCTGGTGCCTACCAGCGCAGGATACAGGCACGATCGCATAGATAACAATGCTGATTCTCATCTCAGGGCAGTGCTGCTTGGAGCAAGCGAAGCTCTGCCGATTCTGGAAGGAAAACTTGAACTTGGGACTTGGCAGAGGATCTTCTTTGCTGAGATGGATGGGCCAAGAAATAGAACCATAGATATTACGCTTTTAAGGGCTTAACGAAATGAGAACCATATAAAAACCATATATAAATAATCAGAAAATAAAAAAGTAATATAAATAATAATGAAGGATAAGAAGAATGCTAAGAATTATAAAAACTGAATAATAAAAATAGCAAAGAAATAGTAAAAAGGATAGTGAAGGAAGTTCCTTATGGTTTGCCTTGAGCCATTAAAGAATCTTGCCGACCACTAAATTCATCCAGACGCGTCTGCTTCCTTCCGCAGCTTTCCCCGGGGATTTCCACAGGGTACTCACCTGTAAGGCAGCCAATGCACATGTCTCTCTTATCGCATTCCAAAGCCCGCATAAGTCCATCAATACTCAGATATCCAAGAGAATCCGCATTAATAAGGCTTTCGACCTCTTTTATTGTCTTACACGAGGCAATAAGTTCCTGCCGGGTAGCCATGTCTATACCCAGGTAACAGGGAGCAATAATTGCAGGACTTCCAATCCTTGCGTGAATTTCTGATGCCCCTGCCTTGCGGACCATATCTATAATCCGCCTGGAGGTTGTACCCCGGACAATGCTGTCGTCAACCAGAACCACACGTTTGCCTTTGATGTTATCTTGGATGACATTCATTTTCAGTCGGACTGCGGTTTCGCGCAATTCCTGACCTGGTAGAATGAACGTGCGCCCTATGTAACGGTTTTTCATTAGACCTTCTGAATATTTGATGTCTGATTCTCTAGCATAGCCAATTGCTGAGGTAATCCCGGAGTCAGGGACAGGAGAAATAATATCAGCCTCTACATGATGTTCTCTAGCAAGTTCCCGTCCGATATTTTTCCGAACCTTATAAACTAATTTTCCGTCAATAACGGAATCGGGTCTCGCAAAGTAGATATACTCAAACACACAATGCGCAGGACGAGGCTCATTTCCTATCTGGTAGCTCTCAAATCCGTCGCCAGCAAAGACCATCACCTCACCTGGCCGCAGATCCCTGATAAGCGTGCCGTTGAGAGTATCAATGGCCACACTTTCAGAGACTATTGCGTATCCGCCATCGACTTCTCCAAAGCATAGTGGTTTAAATCCAAATGGATCCCGCACAGCATATAGAGTGCCATCGATATGGATTACCAGTGAATAGGAACCAATAAGCCTTCGCATGACGTTTTTGATTGATTCTACAGGCTCGTGCTTTATCAGTTCTTTTACAAGAAGATGACCAATGACCTCAGTATCAGAATCACTGGTAAAAATGCGGCCTTCGCACTCTAGTTCATCCTTGAGGTTTTTGGCATTAACCAGGTTACCATTATGGGCAATCGCAACTGTTCCTCCCTTAAAATTCAAGATAAAGGGTTGACAGTTTTCTATTTTCGATCCTCCAGCAGTTGAGTAACGGACATGCCCTACTCCTACGTTTCCAATCAGACACCCTAGAGAATCCTTATTATACACATCAGGGACAAGACCCATACCTTTAATGGAATGGGGAGACGTACCATCATATACCATTATACCAGTGGATTCTTGTCCTCTGTGCTGGAGGGCATATAGGGCGTAATACAGCTTGAATGCAACAGTATTAGATTGTGGTCTGTTGCCTGATAATATTATCCCTGCAACGCCGCACTCTTCTTTCAATCTTGACCTCCGGTGCAGGTAAAAATAGAGAAAGTAGAACAGACAAATTTAATACTTACACTTTGCCTGCCACTTATAAGCTCTAATGCGGGAAGTTTTTCCAAAGCCGCATGAAGTACACTGTTTTGTATGCACGTTAAAAGAAACACTCCCGCAGCGCCTACATTTGGCGTGGGTGCGTCTCTGCCTTTTTCCCATTGATGACGTACCTTTACTCATTCCTAAATCTCCTGATAAAAATCAATTTATTAGAGCAATATTCGTAATCTAAAGCGATTTTGTTTTTCTGAATTTACTCTCTACGGCCAGTCACAATAAGTCCTGTCCTCACCGAGATTTAACGTTAATAGATGAAGTGCTTGATATAGATTACGGAGATACATATACTACGTTGTCGCCTCGAATAACTACGCTGCCAAACTTGCTTACAACTTCTCCTTCTCTTAGCTCTTCAGCGTTGTCAAGCACGAGGTTCATGTGAATATCATATCCTTTAAGCTCGCCTCTAAACTCGCGTGCGCCTTTCAATCTAACGATTACAGGTGTGTCCAGTGCGTTGTTCAAAATATCCAGAGGTCGGTTTGCCATCCTTAGAGTCCCCTTAAAACATTGTAAATAATGTCATTATCTATATCAGTATAAATAGTTAATCCAGATTTAAACTGATCGCTGCGCTTAAATTTGATTATCTGCATCAAAGTCGTGAATACAATATATAAATGTATCGAAGCAATATATCAATTTTTATGCTTTCATATTAAAAATGCCTTTATCTGAATGATAATTCTCTTCAAGACAAAAATCTCTTCAATAACTAAATGAGAATTCTTTTCTAAGCAATACCATCAAAACCTCCATAACTAAAACTTCAAAATCATCAAAACCTCAAAAATCTTCCTGGAAGGCACAGTATTAAATCAATTAATCCCATTACCGAATCAGAAATTCCTGAAAATCGGAAAAAGAGCGAATAAAAGAGAGAAATATATGACAGAAAAACTCTTAACGATAAAAACCCCGATTGTTATGACTATTGCAGGTTCAGACTCAGGCGGAGGAGCCGGAATTGCTGCTGATTTGAAGACTTTTGCTGCCCTTGGGGTGCATGGAACCTGTGCAATTACATCGGTTACTGCGCAGAATACTACCGGAGTCCTAGAGACCTTTGACCTTGCACCTGAGGCTGTAGCCAGCCAGATCGAGGCTGTTTGTACTGATATGGAGGTCAAATGGACAAAAATCGGCATGCTATCCTCATCGGATATTATAAGGGAAGTTGCAAAAGAAGTTCGAAAATATGGGCTTTCCCTTGTGTTGGATCCTGTTATGGCTGCTGAAGCAGGTGGAGATCTGCTGCGGAAAGAAGCTCTCTCTGTCCTTATCAAAGAACTGTTGCCTCTCTGTAAGGTTGCTACCCCTAATGCGCCCGAAGCAGGCGCATTTGCCGGCATGACTGTCGAAACCCCTGAGGATGCAAGAGTCGCAGCCAGGAAAATTGCAGATCTGGGTGTCGAGGCTGTCATTGTTACAGGAGGGCACTTGGATGCTACTGACTTACTTTATGAAGCTGCTTCTGATACTTTTACCCGTATCCCAGGTACTTTTGTTAAAGGAGGTACGCATGGTTCGGGCTGTACCTATTCTTCAGCAGTGACTGCCTTTTTAGCCTCAGGAGAAAGCTTAGACGAGGCTGCAAGGAAAGCAAAGAAATTTGTTGAACAGGCGATCCTAAAGAGCCAGCCTGTAGGTAGGGGAGTAGGTCCTGTAAACCCTATTGGAGCGACTCTTGAGGAAAAAGAGCGCTACCTAGTCTTAAGAGAGTTAAAAGAAGCAGTTTCTGTGCTTGAAGACAGCTCTAATTTTCCGAAGCTAATTCCTGAAGTAGGCTGTAACATAGGAATGGCTCTTCCGAAAGCAAGCAGCTATGAAGATATTGCAGCAGTGGATGGCAGGATAGTGTGGCACAAGGGACGGGCAGTTCCTATAGGTTGTGTGGACTTCGGAGCTAGTCAGCACGTGGCAGGGGTTATTCTAGCTTTATTGCGCTACAATTCTGAAATAAGAGCAGCAATTAACATAAAGTACTCTGAGGAAACTCTTGCAGCCTGCAGAGAAATGAAACTTGAAATTTCTTCTTTTGACAGAGCTGGAGAACCGGAAAACGCCAGTAATGCGGACTTGGGCACAACTGAAGCAATAAAAAAATATGGAAGCATGCCGGGAGTTATCTATGATGAAGGGAGCCCGGGAAAAGAACCAATGATATTCCTTCTAGGGGCAAGCGCAATTGAAGTAGCAAAGCTCGCTGTAGAGCTTGCAGAAATAATTCAATGAGATAGTTAAAATCAATCGAACTCTGAGGTTTCTCAAAGCTATTTCCAGATTCGATTGACTATTTTCAGACTTGGGTAGTTATTTTCAGGGCTGATTAGTTATTTTTAGAGTTGAGCTTTCGGTTCTGACCACTTTTCCTTTTTCACAGTTCCAGTTTTGGATTTTTAATTTTTTCAGCTTGTAATTTCTTTCTTTTTAGGCTTCTTATTTGATAAGCAGCTTATCTCTAAAAATCTAGTTTTTTTCGAAAAGTACATAGATGGAATGTAGGCACCTATAGTGTAATGTAAGTAACAGTTATATACATCGAAGCATCATTCTGTGCATAAATGAATCGTAAATGAATATTGGAGAGAAATAATGGAACAGACCAAGATCATCCTAGACGAAAATGAAATGCCTAAAAAGTGGTATAATGTCCTTTCAGACTTATCTTCTCCTATTGAGCCACCTCTCGATCCTAGAACCTGGGAACCTATTAGCCCAGATGCTCTTGAGCCGATTTTTCCAAAAGTCCTTATCAAGCAGGAGATGAGTGGTGAGAGGTTTATCGATATCCCGGAAGAGATTCTCGAGATTTACAAGCTCTGGAGACCAAGTCCTCTTTATAGAGCTCACAGGCTGGAAAAACTTCTTAAAACCCCTGCAAAGATATATTATAAACAGGAAGGAGTAAGCCCTGCGGGTAGCCATAAGACAAATACTTCAATTGCCCAGGCTTACTATAATATGAAAGAAGGAACCGAGAGAATTACAACCGAAACCGGGGCAGGACAGTGGGGGAGTGCATTAGCTCTTGCCTGCAACTACTTTGATCTCGAATGTAAAGTCTACATGGTCCGTTCCAGCTATTACCAGAAACCCTATCGGAAATCCCTGATGACAGTATGGGGAGGAAATGTTGTGCCTTCACCCAGCCCGGACACAGAATTTGGAAGAAAAATTCTTGAAGAGCAGCCAGAAACTCCGGGAAGCCTGGGAGTTGCAATCAGTGAAGCCGTAGAAGATGCAATCGCGCACGATAACACAAAATACTCTCTCGGAAGCGTGCTTAACCATGTTATACTTCACCAGACAGTAATCGGGTCTGAAAGCAAAAAGCAGCTTGAAAAGGTTGAGACCTATCCTGATATAGTCATAGGCTGCTGCGGAGGGGGAAGTAACCTTGCTGGAATTTCCCTTGAATTTATAAAAGACAGGCTTGAAGGAAAGGGCAATGCAAGAGTAATCGCAGTCGAGCCCTCGGCATGCCCGACCCTGACGGAAGGAGAATACAGGTACGATTACGGAGACACCGCCGAGATGACCCCGCTTCTCAAGATGTATACTTTGGGCCACAAGCATGTGCCTCCTGCCATCCATGCAGGTGGACTCCGCTATCATGGGGATTCTCCAATCGTTAGTAAGCTCTGTGCTGAAGGGCTTATTGAGGCTGTTTCATATGATCAGTATCCTGTATTTGATGCCGCTATACAGTTCGCCCGATCAGAAGGCGTAGTTCCTGCTCCAGAATCCTCTCATGCGATCCGTTGCGCAATTGACGAAGCTCTTAAATGCAAGCAAACTGGAGAAGAAAAAACAATTCTCTTCAACCTTAGCGGACACGGGCACTTCGACATGACTTCTTATGATAAATATTTTAATAAAGAACTTGCCTGAAAAGCCTAAAATTAGTTCAAAAACAGGAAAATACCCAAATAGGATGCCTTAAAAGCATCCTACAACCTTGAATCGCAACCGTTGAACCGCAACCGTTGCGCCGGTTGATCACGCCGTTGCCAAGCCGTTTTTGATCAAATTTTTCTTAAAAGTTTGCGGTCAAGCTTTTTTTTAAAAGGGTTGTGATCACACCGCTGCCAAGCCGTTTTTGATCAAACTTTTTTTGAAAAAGTTTGTGAGCAAGCGTTTTTTGAAAAAGTTTGTGAGCAAGCCTGCTTCGTGCTTCTGCAGTAGAATTCGGGAAGTTATGTTCTTAACCTCCCTTGTTGAGAATGTAAAAAACCATCTTAGGGTTAAGCTTGATTTCCTGCGCTACTTTTTCCGCGTTTTTTTCACCAGAGAGGATTTCAGTTTTCATGCTTCTTATTTTTGAGATTATGGAAGGGGGAATAGTATAGTACTCTTTAATATCTTTCCTATGACCCCATACATCCCCCTCTAAGAGCTGAACCTTTTGCATCTCTAAAAACATTTCTATGGCTCTTGAGGCAGTCCTTTTGTAAGACTTGGGGAGCTGTATTACTTCTAGTTTCCGACAGGTCTCCACAAGAAGAAAAATATCTTTGTTTGACGGCCTGAATGCAAGGTGAACAACCTTTTCATCAGGATTTAGTGACAGAATTTCATTTCTTGAACTGACAACTCTGATTTTCATATAGATCCCCCGACCCAAACATAATTAAAGAATCAATAAAGTAAGTTGTACGACTTTACCTAAATAATTTTCTATACACTTGGCGACATTGTCCTGTATATTTGAGATTACTTGGAAAAAACATATAGTAAATATCTAATTCCTTAGAGCTACTTACTTTTAATATTTTAAAAGATTATGAATTATTTCCATAGCCTTAATAAATATAAAAATAACATTTAATTATTACGTAAAAGTCTTCCTTCTAACAAAAAAGTTACTTCTGAAACTAAAAAACTCGAAAAACTTAAGAAAAGTTTACATTAGATGGAAGTTCCAATCTGGAGTTCCATCTTAAAATAAGAACCCATATTTTAAGTAAGAATTTTAGAAATTTTCAGCTCTTTTTGAGATATTTATTATTCCTGTTTTTTATTATTCTTGTTTTAGGATCTGTTCGTTTATTCCTTTCTGAGAGCTGACTGTTTACTCTTTTCGCCATCTTTCAAAGGAGACACAAGCTTGAAAAGAAGCTATCCCCTGATGCCTGAGAGATGGCGAATGAATTAACACATTAATCTAAACAAATTAATCCATGATTTTTTTGCTCAAGATGTAGAGGATCATATCCGAGTTTAATTTACTTTCTCTCGAAAGCTTTTCGGCGATGGCCTCATTTGTGAAACGGTCGGCTTTTAATTCCTGAATTTTCTCAAGGACATTCTGAGAGACGTTATAATATTCATTTATGTCCTTTCTGTGCCCCCATACATCCCCTTCCAGAAGATTTATCTTCTGCATATCCAAGAACATTTCAATTGACTTGGAAACAGTCCTTCTATAAGATTTGGGAAGCTGTATAGCTTCAATTTTCGGACATGTTTCTGCAAGCATAAATACGTCCCTGTTGGATGGTCTAAAAGCAAGGTGGATAACCTTCTCGTTTGGATTCAGGGTAGGAATTTCCTCCCGTGAACTAACTACTCTGATTTTCATATTAATCCCCACTCTCTTTATTTAAGAATTTAATTTTTATTTATTTGAAAATTGAATTTCGTTACGCACTCACATTTTATATACATATCGATTAGCTGAAATATTATTTACAGGGTTTGTACCCAAAACGAGTCCTAATAGCATCAGCATGTGCCTGTAAGCCCTCCTCCTCGGCTAATGCGATTATAGTTTCTTTCAGACTTTCAAGCCCACTCTTGCTGATTTTCTGAATACTCGAATATTTAATAAAATGGTTGATATTCAGACCTGAGTAAACTCTGGCGTATCCTGCCGTGGGAAGCACGTGATTGGTCCCAGAGGCATAATCCCCAACAGGAACAGGAGAATAGTTCCCTATAAAAATCGATCCTGCATTTTTAATCTTGTCAAGTACAAAATCAGGGTTTGATACTATAATTTCGAGATGCTCAGGGGCAAATTTATTGCTGAAGTTTATACATTGTTCTAGGGAATCCGCAGTAAGAATTGCGGCATTTTCAAGAGATGACTTTACAATGCTGCTTCTTGCAGTCTGTTCAGCCTGAATAAGCACTTCTTTTTTTACAGCTTCTGCCAGCGTATCTGAATCTGTAACGAGTATCGAGACTGCACTTGGATCATGTTCGGCCTGCGCTATAATATCCGATGCGGCCATAACGGCATCTGCCGACTCATCTGCAATAATGAGTACCTCGCTTGGGCCTGCTGGAAAATCGATCTCTGCAACATCTCTGATCTGCATTTTGGCAGACGTGACAAAAACATTTCCTGGCCCTATGATTTTGTCCACTTTCGGAACTGTCTCAGTCCCATAAGCCATTGCTCCTATAGCCTGCACACCGCCAAGTTTGAAAACTTTGTCCGCTCCTGCAACTTTTGCGGCTGCAAGCGTAAGTGGGTGCACGGTACCATCCGGTCTCGGAGGTGTACAAACTATTACCTGCTCCACCCCTGCGACCCTGGCAGGAATTACAGTCATGAGTACGGTTGAAGGATAGGAAGCCCGTCCTCCAGGAGCATACGCACCCACGCTTTCGAGAGGTGTTGCTTTTTGGCCCAGTACGATTCCTGGTTTGAGTTCCATGAACCAGGTAGCTTCTGGAAGCTGAGCTTCATGAAAAGCCCGTATGTTTTCAGCTGCGGACTTAAGGTGATCTAGGAGTTCAGGACTTATGCCTGAAAGAGCCTTTTCAAATTCCTCCTTGCTCACTTCAATGTTTGCAAGTTCAACTTTATCAAATTTAGCCGTATACTCTCTGAGCGCGGCATCTCCTTTGGTACGCACATCGGAAAGCACGGCTGATACAGTTTTTGCTACATCCTCAAGCCCGGACCCCCGGGAGAGCAATTTCTGCATTTCAGCTTCCGAAATATCAGACAACTTTTTGAATAACATATGACCATCTCTGAAAGATCCTGACAGGACCTTATACAGGTTGAAATTAATACACGTTAAAATCTGAAATTTATATTAATCGGCAATATGATATACGCTGACTCTTGTATAAATTAGTTATTGTTTTCGATTAAGTGGTTAATTTTTATTTTTAGATCCAAATAACCAGATAATCGGTCAATCTAATAATATAATTTCATTAATTTCTGCTCTCATTTAATATTTTATCCTTTCTGAGCTCTTTTTAGAAAATTAAAAACCGTAAAAAGACCTGAACTATCAATTAATAAGAGGAATGAGGCAGGTATAATCAAAAATCACTAATTGTTTTTTGCCCTGAAGAAGGACTTCTCTCAAGAGATTCAGGCTCAAAAATTTTATTGATTTCCTCTTTACTTCCTACTTGCTTAAATATCCTGTCTGCAATTTTCGGTCCCAGAAGAGCAGCAATTTTCTCAGGATCAGCTCCTGCAAGCTCTGATATTGATCTAAAGCCTGCTTCATAGAGCTTTCTTGCTCTTACACGCCCTATTCCTCTGATATCGAGCAGATTCATTAGCTCCGGACCTGCTCCGTAATGGATCCGCTTTTCAAGTTCTGTAGCTTCTTTTGCTCCCTTTAGATCAAGAAGTCTGGCAAGCTGAGCTGTGACGTGTATTATCCATTCTGCAATATCAGCAATTGCGTGAATGTCGCCTTCCCCGGTGCCAAACTTTAAACAAATCTCATTTTCAGTCTTTTCATGAATCCAGTCTACCAGAAGAAGAGAAGTTTTTACTTCTGCCAGGAACCATTCATATTCCGTAATATTAAAGGGACTGGGAACCTTTACGAACTCGCTGGCGTGAGCCATCACATAGTCATTAATGCCCTGATAATCATGGTTCCGCATATAAAGCAAGCGCATATCAGGTGTACTGCAAACCAGATGCAGTAGGGTAAGCTCGCTAAGGCTTTTTGCTTCTTTCAAACCCTTTACAATGCGGGCTGCTGATAGGGGATCGATATAGAGCCTTGAGACAAGTTTTCCAAAATTTGTAGGAATAAGAGCTTCTGTTTTCTCAAGCATCTCTTCCTGGCGTAAAAAATTGAGGCATTCGTCCACAACCGTAGAAAGCCCGAAATTCGAGTACTGGAAAGCGAAAAAGGTTGCCTCGAGAAAATCCATTAGCTCTTCTCTTGTCCTTGCAAAGCCATTGGAGATTGTAGAGAGCACATGAGTCCTTAGGGCATTTTCAGTTCCGAGTTTGGACCAGATATCTTCGGCTTCGGCTTCGATATATTTCTCAAAAAGGAAAACAAATTCTTCATATGACTTTGCAACAAGCACAGATTCTCCGTACGGGTCAAGCCTCGGTCTGCCTGCCCTGCCTGCCATCTGTTTGTACTCTAGCACAGGAATGGGCTGCATCCCGCTTTCAGAAGAATACCGTCGATAACTTCGGATAATTACGCGCCGTGCAGGCAGGTTTAGCCCGGCTGCAAGGGTAGGAGTGCTTGAAATCAGCCTGATCTTTCCTGTTCTGAAACCATCCTCCACAAGTTCCCTTAAAGGCGTGGTAAGACCAGCATGGTGAAAAGCCGTTCCTGAGCGAACACAGGTTGCAAGGGTAGTTGAAGTATCGGTTTCACTGTTTTCGAGAATCTTGCCTGCAATTGCTGTGAGCACTTCCCTGTCTTCTGCGGAAAGTGTCTTCTTAACGGCTGAAGCTGCCTTTTTTGCAAAAGCCATGCAGTTTTTCCTGCTGCTTTCGAAAACCAGACACTGTCCACCTTTCTTAAGAGTATCTAGCACAAGGTTCACAGCTTCGTCTTTTGTGGATCGTTCAATAGGAGTTTCTTTACCCTTGCAATAGAAAGTCCTATTAAATAATACTCCTTCCTGTAGTTCGGTAGGTCTCCATTCGCTTACTACAAGGTTGGCTCCCAGCCAGGCTGCAAGTTCGTCGGCGTTTCCTACAGTTGCGGATAATGCTAGAATCTGGCAGGAAGGGTTCATTTTCCTAAGTTTTGTGAGGGTTACCTCAAGCGTGGGGCCCCTATCTGGCGAATCTATAAGATGTACCTCATCTGCTACAACAACTGAAATTTCCTGCATCCAGGCAGTCTCGTTCCTGAGCAGGGAATCGGTTTTTTCTGAAGTCGCAACAATAATATCATTTATTCCGAGCCCTTCGTCCCTGAGGTCATAATCCCCTGTAGAAATTCCGACTTTTATTCCAAGTTCCGAAAATTCCCGAAACCGCCTGAATTTCTCGGAAGCAAGAGCTCTGAGAGGCACGATATAGAGTGCCTTTCCTCCTGCGCGGATGGATTTCAACATTGCAAGCTCGGCAAGGAGAGTCTTACCTGAGGCTGTCGGGATTGCAGCAAGCAGGTTTCTTCCTTCAAGCAGCCCTTTTTCTACGGCTTCGGCCTGAGGGGGGTAAAGTTCCAGAATCCCAGAGTTGAGATAAAACTGTTTTACTTCATCAGGCAGATCGAGACTTTCTATCTTCATTGAGAATCAGAAACTCACACATTGGATAAAAAACTATTTTGAAATCTCAGTTTCTACTTTTTTACTTGCAAGAGCCTTTTCAAAAGCCCCTGCGAAAACCTTGAGTTCCCTGTTAATGGAACTCCGATTCTTTTAGATTTTTTCAACTTTCATTTAAATCACTTAACTGCATATCGAATTTAACTGCTTGCAGAGTAATAGTAATTTCCACTTTCTTTTTGTTCCCGGTCAAGCCTTGAACCTAGGTTATTCACGCGCGGGCGCCTTGTTTCCTCGTCCCTGCGGAAGGTTATTCCCAGGTTTTTCAGGAATTTGTTCATACCTTCTTCCATGCTGAATGGACCGTGTGCTTCACCGTATACTGAAGGTTTTCCTTCAAAAACCATGAGGCGCTGGCTCAACATGTCTATCATGTAGATATCATGGTCTACGACGAGGGCGGTCTTCTGGTTGCTTTCGGCAAAGCGGTTGAGAACTCTTGTGACCATGGAGCGCTGCTCTACATCCAGGTGGGCGCTGGGCTCATCCAGAATATAGAGATCAGCTTCTTTGGAGAGGCAGGCTGCAATCGCAACTCTTTGCAGTTCTCCACCACTCAGGTCTGTAAGCAGGCTGTCATAAATCTTTTCAAGCTGAAGTGGGTTTGAAATCTCGACCTCGTAGTAGCTGGTCCCAAACTGCCTTGAGATGCCACGCAGGAAGTCCTGTACACGCACAGGAGTATCGGCTTTAATGTACTGAGGCTTGTAAGAGATTTTGACTTCTATGCCGGGCTCGCCTTCATCAGGCTTGATTTCTCCTGCAAGCACTTTTACGAAGGTTGACTTTCCTATCCCGTTCGGCCCAACTATTCCGAGCACTTCTGCTTCCCGAAGGCTGCCGCCTGTGGCTTTCAGGGAGAAGCCGTCCCCAAATTTCTTTGAAAAACCGTTAAAAGTAACCATAGATCTTAACTGGTAGTCTTCTCTTGGGGGATGGACTTCAAATTTAATGGCTTCAGGGCGGATTCTTATGTTTTCTTCAGGGAGGTAACCTTTAAGATACTGGTTAATCCCCACACGTACACTCTTTGGAAGAGTAACCACGCCGAAGGCTGCAGGCTCTCCATAAGCAATGTGAATCACGTCTGTGAGCATGTCCAGGACTGCAAGGTCATGCTCTACTACGAGCACAGCCCTGTCCTCTGAAATCTTCTGAACCAGGCGGGCGACGTTAATTCTCTGGTAAATATCAAGATAGGGACTAATTTCGTCAAAGAAATAGAACTGAGCATCCTTTGCTGCACATGCTGCAATTGCCACGCGTTGTAGTTCCCCACCACTCAATTCCGAGATTTTTCTATCAACTATGCTTTTTAAGTCAAGGTAGTCGATAAGCTCACTAAGAATTCCTCTTTCATCGGTTTTTTCGAGCAGTTCAGATGTTTTTCCTTTGAAAGCTTTAGGGATCATGTCTACGTACTGGGGTTTCTGGGAAACTCGGACCTTCCCATCTGCGACAGCTTTGAAGTAATCATAAAGTGCCGTACCGGCATAATGTTCAAGTACAGTATCCCAATCGCCTTTTTCCTGTCCGAAGTTAGGGATTAAAGCTCCTGAAAGAATCTGGACTGATGTACTTTTTCCAATTCCATTAGGGCCGAGAATTCCTGTTACTTTTCCTACTCTGGGCACAGGCAATCCAAAGAGGGCAAAACCATTTTGCCCATACCTGTGTGTTGGCTCCTTCAGAGCTTCAGGAAGCCCTATGATCATAATAGCTTTAAAAGGGCATTTGTTAATGCAAATTCCGCAGCCTACACAGAGCTCCTCAGAGATAATGGGTTTTCCTCCCTCCTCAAAAACAATCGTTTCGTCCCCTGTTCGGACCCTTGGACAGTATTTCTCGCACTCCTTACTGCACCGTCTAGGCTGACACCTATCTTTATTAAGTATAGCTATTCTCATGTTAGTCCCCGAAAACTACGTTTTTTCCTTGATTTTAAGATATGTTGAATTTTGGATAAGATGAAATGGCGTGTCTGCTGTAATTTCCAAGTGTAGCGCGTAACAATAAAGACATTTGCTTATAGTAGAAGGCAATTGTCACAGCACGATAATAATGGTATGGTGGCACAATCAAACCCTTTCCGTTTATAGCAATGCACCTATTGAGAGATTTATTCTATAAACTTGAGGTATTGTTGTATTTATACAACAGTATCGATTATGAAATGTTGCTCTGGTATATGAACCGTTGGACTATTACAGAACAGGCAGAAGCCTATAATAAAAAAGCCTATAAAAGGCCTCAAGTTTGAGAAAGCTTTTTTGCAGCTCAGGAATGAATATCAAAAAAAATTAATTCAGGAGGAGAGTCCAGACAACAAGGAAGAAATCAATAACTATAAACTCTACATAAAACCAGTCCTTAAACTTGAATTCCTTGACATCTATCTTAAGCTGGGGATAGATAAGCTTCTGGACGAAATATGTAATCCCTATAACAATCATTAATATGGCATACCAAGGCCGGTCTTCGCCTGCCCCATACTTGCTGAACATTATAACTCCGGAGATAATTCCAAGTATTGAAGCGACAATTGTTTTTATAATTCCGTCCCTGTATTCCTTTTGTTTTTCTTCAGGCGTCCTTTCCTTAATCTGGCTCTTCTTTTCTGGAGTCTCAATCTTTGCTACAGGACTTTCTGCAGCAGATTGTGTAAGTTCTGCGGGTTCCTTTCTAAACTTTGACTTTGGGTTTCGCTTACTCAAGCTGTATACTCTCCTGAACGGCAATTAACATTCCCGGGATGCAATCGTAGTCAGGATCTAATCTAAGTAAAAAATTAGACCTGAATTATTTAAGGTTTGAATTGATAAATTTGAGCTATCAGATTAAAATCATTATATTTAAATTATTAGAATTTAATTATTGAATTAAGGTTATTGAACTAAATTATTTGAAATTAGATTATTGGAATTGGATAATTAAATTAGTTTGTTGAAAGCAAACGATCTAAATTAAACTAAATTAAATTATTAAAGCTAAATTTCATAGCCTTAAATAAAGTCATTGCTTAAAACATTACCTATCTGATCTATGGATATCGAATCGATTCCTATTGAATTTAAATGTTTTGAAAATTTTGAGGGTCTATGTCCGCTCGGGTGATAGACAAGTGTGACTTCAGGAGATAATTTCTTGACCATATTTTCAAGCCCATGTACGTCAAGATGGTCGCTTATCTTGATTACGGGGTAAGGATAATCCATACGGCAGCTGAGCACGTATTTTTTCATGTTCCAGGGAAGCTTGTTAAGGTCCCAGGGAGCGACTACAAAAACTCCGTTATCTTTTTCGAAGCCAAGTCCTTCCAGTTCACCGGCATCTTCAAGCATGCTGCGAGTAAGAGCCCGTGTCCTGGCTTCCATACAGATGGCGCCGTCATACCCAAAGTCTCTTATAAGTTCGACTGCGCGCTGGGCTTTCCCAAATTCGTATGCCCCAAAGGCAACCGGTCCGCTATCAAAAAGGGCAGATTTCATACCTTCAAGATCATCTGCAAAATGACAGGAGGGATCAGCCGGATCGCCATAATTAGCTTCAGTAATAAGGACATCACAGGGAGGAAGCCTGCTTGCGTCTTTGACGTCTCCTGTAACTAAAATCCTTGTTCCTACCTCATTTTCCCAATAAAAAGCAGTCGCCCCTACTGCATGCTGCGTAGGGAAGGTCTTTACCTTTGTTCCTTGTATGTCGATTTCGTCTCCAAGCCTGTATACACTGCCTGCATATTTCCGGTCGTGCCTGATTTCAAGTGCCATCGCAGTTTTTTCCGAACATACGGCATTGGGAGAGAGCATAGCTGATTTTCCGTGATGATCAGAATGGGCATGGGTGATCAGATAGGCATCGGGTTGGAGGCGTTTTCCCAGAGTTCTGGTAGTATCAATTGAAAAGGTGCGCAAATCCCCGGCATTATCCCTGAACCGGATGGAAACATGCGGTTTAAAAGTCCCGCGAGAGTTACGCTGCCTGAGCGCCAGCACACCAAGATCAATAAGTTTTTTAGAAATCACACAAATCGTTGAAGAGATAATGCTTAAGGTATTTAAGGTTAGGGAAATCGGTAGCTTCGTAATTCGCCTGTCTGTTTATAAAAATGAGATTGTATCAAAATTTAAGTCGTTTAGGACTTTACCTTAAATTAACGAAAAAAGGTGAGTGAAAGCTTCTTAGAAATTTCTTTGTAAAACTGGAGATCTGGTTGCAAATGTTCAACGTTTTTACAATTTGATCTCCAGTGAAACGCGCCTGACTGCGTATTTATTCTGCTTGAATTCAGGCAGGAGTTTCCTTGGTCATGATATAAGTAACCATTTCAGGATTAAGCTTACTCTCTCTTGAAATTCTTGTTGCAATATCCTCAGTGGATTTACCTTCGGATTTCATTTCCCTTATTTTTTCATTCACTGATGATGGAATGACGTAATATTCGTTTATATCTTTTCTATGACCCCAGACATCGCCTTCGATAAGCTGGATTCTTTGCATCTCAAGGAACATTTCTATCGATTTTGAAATCGTGCGCTTGTAAGATTTGGGTAACTGAATTACCTCAATCTTTGGGCAGGCTTCAACCAGTCCTAAAATATCCTTGTTCGAAGGCCTGAAGGCAAGATGAACAATGCGCTCATTAGGGTTAAGCGTAAGGATATCTTCTCTGGAACTAACCACTCGGATTTTCATGTTTTTCCCACCATAATTTTTTACGTTTTCATTGTAATTTTTTACGTTTTTGTACTATTAATTAGGATGTACTGACTATAAATATTTATCTCATTTGACTAACTTTATTTTGATAGTATTCTGTAATATTATCTATATAACATTTTACTGATGGGTCTAAAAAAGCGCGGGGGGAGAAATGAATAGTATTTTGACGGATTATATCTTATTTTTATTCAACTTTTACTATTATTACTGATATAATTTCTTTGAATAAACTGATGTAATTATTATGACCTCTATGAAACTCTCATACCTTTTCCTAACGATCTTAGGAAGATTTCTTATTCAAAATAAAGGAAATCCAACAGTGAGGCTGTTATTTACGAATAGCCAGCAGTGGGTAGGTGAGTAGGAAAAGGGTCATTGAAGCGCTTCTATAAACGCTTTTATAAAAAACTAAAAATCAATTTATTTAGAATCGAAGGATTTATAGAAAAAAACCTAAAAATACAAGTATGGAAAAAGATTAGCCCCAGGTTTCTGTAACCTTGGGCGATCTTCCCAGAAAAACTGAGGATCAGAGAATCTTGTCGAGTTCCGATGCCAGTACACTGCCTTGGGTAACTCCCATGAAGCGTTTTACTTCAGCCCCATCTTTCTGAATTATCAGAGTTGGAACAGCATGTATACCATATTTGGAGGCCAGTTCTTGGTTTTCATCCACGTCGACAACCTTGAACTCAACCTTATCCCCATACTTTTTTTCTAGCTCTTCAAGAATCGGTTTTTGCATCCTGCAAGGTCCACACCATGTTGCGGAAAAGTCCAATAACATCGGTTTCATAAAATCACCCTTATATTTGAAACGTCTGAGACTTTCTCTGTTTTTGTTTAATTCACTCCGGAAAGCATACAGAGGAATCGTACATTTACTGCTCGTAAAGGCCTGTACGAAAAAGCTGCCGGAAACCCAATCCTGAATGATAGGCGACCTGAATGCTGGATTTACCAAATACAGGGTCGGGACTCAATTACTCGTATATATTATCTTCGAAAATATATAACGCTTATCTCAGTTTTATTGGTTTTACTGTAAACGCATTCGTGAGAGTGAGTATCGATAAACTTCAATTGAATTAAAAATTGAATTAAAGAATCATACATTTTTCCCAGTATCTTTATCGTCGATTCTGCCTCTAATGATGTTGCCAAAATACATACAACCTTCCATTGGGATAGTTGGCATATCAGGAGACTCGTTAACCATAATTACAGGAGCTCCCCGGATTAGCACGCAGGGAACCCTTTCCGCGGTTTCTCCCATTAGGAGTTCAGCAGCTGAGACGAGGTTATCCGCTACAGCTTTATATGTAATACGAAGAATTTTTCCATAGATGTCGCTAGTTCCCCTGACATCCTCCACAGGTATAAAACCTGAAACTCCAAGCGCAATTCCCGAGCAACCAAGCCTGAGAGGTTGAGTCCTGCTGTCTCCTATAATTACTCCCAGCCTGCATGAATAGCGCTGTTCAAGCCTGCTCCGGATCTTTTCTGAACTTTTTCGTGGATCTTCGGGAAGCAAAGTTACATGGCCTTCAGGAGCATTGGAAGCATCAATTCCTGCGTTCGGAGCTAGAACGCCTTTTGTAATTGTAAGAGCGGCTCCGGGTACGCCCCCAAAAATTTCATCGCATTCTTGGAGCACGAGTTCCATTTCTCTGGGATCGATTCCGTACTGTTCTCCAAGCTCCTTTGCCCTTTTGCTTGGAGTGACGCTTGCAAGCTTGACGACTCTTCTTTCCGCCGTACCAACTGCAGATTCGGCAAGTACGAAAATGTCCCCATCAACAGGGACAAGACCTGCTTCCTCGAGAGCCGTTTCTAGAATCTGTACGATATCATCCCCTTCCCTGATAATAGGGGTCTTAATCCCAAACATCTGTATGGAAGTCTTTTCTAAACTCATATTCTGCTGCCTTTTGAAGCTTTTAAAGCTAATCATTAGCTTGGTTTGCTGAACCGCGTGGGCTGCCTAACCAAAAATAGATGCGAGATCAAATCGTAAAATACCGCAAGATATTGATAAATGTATCCGAAAATTCCGGTAAAATTTATTCTAAGGATGTCAAAACTTAAAAATAAGAAAGTGTCTCCTGAAAAGTTAACCGGAATAACTAGAGGTAAACTAAAGGTAACCTACAGATTATCAAAATCTAACTTGAAAATCTTTCTCCTGAGGGCGTAATTTGAGCGTATTTTTACAGATGACTTATGGTGATTTTTAGAGATAGGTTATAGCGAATGCTTCAATTCGCTGTAACACCTTTCGAAGATAACTTGTTCAGCCTTGATCTCTGTTATTCCAAACTCATAAAAAGCTGCAAATTCCCTTACTTTAGGTTCAAAATTATGCTTGTATTTTATACCGGTATTGATTTTTGCCACCTTAGTATACCTGGCAGTTTTGAATACACGCTTTGATTCCTCAAGAGCTTCTAGGCTCCGGGCAAAACCATTAGCGACTACCATTTTTTCCCAGTTGGCAGCCCACATTGGAGTAAGCATGAAAGTCTTCCCCTCTCTATTCTCCCCACTTAAATCCTTTTTTGCTTCCATGAATGCTTTTTTGCTCCCAAGAGTCGCACAGAGGCAGTTGTCAACAATGTTTCCTTCAGCATCCCTGAGCAGTACGAAAGGACGTTCAAGGTACTCAAAATCTTTTTCGATGTCTCTAAACGCATTCCCACAAAGTCCATAGAACAAAAGCAGGCCGTCTGAGAAAAGCGCCATTTTTAGAATGGCTTCATATACGTTCATTTTCAGTCTGGTACTGTTTTTTACCTTATCAACAACTTCGAGGATGTTAAGTACAAGAATTAACCCAGCATCCCTATTTTGCTGCAAATTCCTGAAATTTCTGCATGTCTCAATATCTCTAAGAACAATTTCCTGGCAGGGAACGCCAGCTTTCCCAAGCTTTCGTACAATCTCCTCAGAACTCTCATTTTTTAGAATTAGAACTTCACCCATCTTTTTGTCGTGTTCCAGGAGATGAACAATTTCATCTTCAAAGATTTTACATGAAACGATGCTTATTACCTTCATTGCTACCACCTTTTCAGGTTTACTCCGGTCTGGCGGAGAACTCTAAACCTATTATTTTAGTTTTTTCGTTTACAATCGAAATCCTCCTGGCAAGCCCATTAACAATTGCATTATTTAACAATTGCATTATAGGCGTCTACCCCTTTCATCGAGAGCTTTTGTGCCAGTTCTTCTACAGGTTTCTCATTTCCTTGTTTTCTCGTTTACTTGGTTCTTATTTCCTTCAATAACAGCATCAGCTAAACATTTTAACATTTCTTTCTTTACTATATGCCCCCAGGTTATTTTCAGCTGGATATTTCAAGATTTTGAGTTTTTTCCACAGAAAATAATGCAATAAGTTTACTGCTAATTGCAAAAGCCATTATCTGTTCAATTATATATGCTACAATTTCATAAACATTTGCTGTGTAGTAAAAAACTGGTAGTGTACACTAAAAAACGCCATAAAATAAGATTCCGCCTTTTTCTACAATTTGGTAATATTTTAACTAACTTGCCCCAAATTAAGGGTTTTTACAGAGCTAAAAAAAGGAAATTAACGGTACAAATACACAAAATAAGAAGTTTTAAAACTTAAAGAAAAAGGGGAAGAAACCTCCCGTTTTAAGTGAATAATTTATATTCCGTTACTTTCTGGAAATTCCAGCCATAGAAAGCAATTTAGGGGTATTTTCATGGGAGCCTACAGGCATAATATGGACCCCTCTTGAGAGTTTCATAAGTTCTTTTATAGTCTCTGAAGCTATGGAAAGGCCTTCTTTGATTGGATCTGGTGCATCTTTTACTCGGAACATGATCTCTTCAGGCACATGAATCCCCGAAATATTTTTGTTCATGAATTTGGCCATACCCAGGGATCTTAGAGGGATCAAGCCTACAATTACAGGCACTTCAAGGTGATTTATAGCCTCCATAAACTCCTCAAACATACCCACGTCATAGACAGCTTGAGTCTGGATAAAGTCTGCTCCGCACCTGACTTTTTTCTCAAGCTTTATGAGTTGTAGAGGTTTTTCAGGATCTATGCCAGAGACAGCACCTGCACAGAAAGAAGTGCCTCCGTCCAACTTGTTTCCAACAAAGTCGATGCCTGAATCAAGCTTTCGGACGAGCTGCATGAGCTGCACCGAATCAAGGTCGTATACGGGCTTTGAACCTGGGTGATCTCCGCACGAAGGAAAATCCCCTGTCATCAAGCAGATATTCCGGATTCCCAGAGCATACGCTCCAAGAAGATCTGACTGAAGCCCGATCCTGTTCCGGTCTCGGCAGGTGAGCTGCATAATAGGCTCATGTCCCTCATCAAGCAGAAGCTTGCTAAAAGCCAAGGAACTCATATGCATAATTGAACACTGATTGTCCGTGACGTTTACAGCATCTACAATGCCTTTGAGCTGGCGAATATCTTCCAGAGGAACTGAATATCTTGTGCCCTTAGGGGGTGAGACTTCAGCAGTGACCAGAAATTTGCTGGAATTTAGTTTTTCACGAAAGTTAAAAAGCATTAAATAAGAATATTAGAAATGAAATTATTTAAAACCATGCTCCTGAGAATACGACAACACAAAGAAAACCAGATCTTTTGACTATTTTTAAACGCTAAGATAAAAAGATATAAAATAAAACAATTGTTTTACCAGTCCATCGAGTATTCTGCCGACAGTTACTCCGCGTGGGCTCTATTTATTCACTTCATTATTTACCGTAGTTTTGCTTTGATATAGAAACAAGTCCTTTGGCAATCCCAAACGCGACAACTCCTATTAGTGCCGAGATTAAGAGGACCATAAACAGGTTTTCCTCATCAGCAAACTTAAACATTAGAATTATTAAAATAACGTCTATTATAGCTGCAATGCCCACCAAAACTATTACGGGGTTCTTTAAAGCTTTTTCAGTGTCCCTGCTCATTGTTTTCCATCCTGAAGATACCATTAAATTAAGGTTTAAGGCTTATAAAATCCAAAATTATATCTCTAAATCAGTTAGTTTTTACAAACATATTTTTTAACGTGAGCCATAACAGAAACTCATGAAGAGCCATAACAGAAATTCATGAATAGAGTGAACCTATATCTAAGCATGATAGTTCCTTAGTTTTCGTGATAGTTCCTTAGTTTTATCAAGATTTGGGATAATTGCATATAAACCTTAGTAAATTGCGACCTCTAAAGTTTCAAATGAAGCGAGAATTTCAGACTTTAAAAATAAGTTACATTAACTAATTCAGGAATATTAAAAGGAATTTATCTTCAGTCTTAAAATAGCTTTATTTTCAATCTTTCAAGATACCGTAGTATAGTTCCAAAAACCTAATATATCACTGTTTCATTCTAAAAGCTTCAATGACGGTAAAGATTGCAGTGCTGGTTTCTGGAAACGGCTCGAATCTCCAAGCAATTATAGACAGCATTGAAAAGGGTCACATAAAAAATGCGGCAATTAATGTGGTTATTTCCAATAAGGCAAATGCTTATGCTCTCGAACGTGCAAAAAATTATGGAATAAACACGGTTTTCCTTGATCCGTGTGAGTACGATAAGGATGGATATGATAGGACAATCTTGAAAATTCTCAATCAGTACAATACGGATCTTCTTCTGCTTGCAGGTTACTTCCGACTTTTGGGAAATGAAATTATAGAACTCTATAGGAATAGGGTTATGAATATTCATCCTTCTCTTCTACCAGCTTTTAAAGGGCTTCATGCTCAGAAGCAAGCCTTTGAATATGGGGTAAAAGTTGCAGGCTGTACAGTACACTTTGTAGATGAAGGGCTGGACTCAGGACCAATAATCCTCCAGAGATGTGTACCTGTACTTCCCGGAGATACAGAAGAAACCCTGACTGCCAGAATCCTGGAACAGGAGCATATTATCTATCCTGAGGCAGTCAGGCTCTTTACCGAGGGCAAACTTAAAATTGAGGGCAGAAATGTAGTAACCTGAACTTGAGCAAATGCTTAAAATTAGTGCAAACTGGAATGGATTTTATCGGTTAATTACCTCATTAGTCTCTGATAGTTATAAATAATCCAAACTTATAGGTATTCTCGAAATCTCATGTGCCATGCGGCTTTTCAGGTTTCGAAGTTCCCCATCTTCAAGATAATCAGGAGCTTTTTACCGGAAGTTCTGAGACTTCAGTATGAAAACTTCCTCTGAAAAAGTTATAGAACCTGTTTATAGGGCACGTTTAAAAGCCTGCTTAATAACAAGCCCGCTATCCGGCGGTTCTACCTCTGAATGTGGTTCTACCTCTGAATGCGGTTCTACCTCTGAAGTCACTTTCAAGGCTGTTAGGTAGCTCCTACATGTATTCACACGCTAGCGTTAATTAACCCATCAACTCAAATCACAAAAATCTTGATTTTGAATAGCTTTAATGAATAAGTTTCAGGTGAGAGTAATGTCTTATATTGAAAAAATTGATCCGGAACTGGCTGAGGCTATTAAGAATGAAGCCGAGCGACAGGAATATAAATTGAACCTCATTGCATCCGAAAACTATGCGAGCAAAGCTGTTATGGAAGCACAGGGCTCGATTCTGACCAATAAATATGCTGAAGGATACTCAGGCAAGCGATACTACGGCGGGTGCGATTTCGTGGACGTTGCTGAGGATCTTGCAATTGCCAGGGCAAAGAAAATCTTTAATGCAAATTACGTAAACGTCCAGCCTCATTCTGGTTCAGGGGCAAATATGGCTGTCTATTTCTCAGTTTTGCAGCCTGGAGACACCATAATGTCCATGGACCTCTCGCATGGCGGACATCTTTCTCACGGCAGTCCAGTAAGTTTTTCCGGAAAGCTCTATAATATTGTGCCTTACGGGGTCAGTAAAGAAACTGAGATGCTTGACTATTCTGAACTTCTTGAGATGGCAAAGGAATGCAAACCTCAAATGATTGTTTGTGGAGCTTCTGCTTATCCTCGTGAAATCGATTTCAAGCAATTCCGCGAAATTGCTGACGAGGTTGGAGCTTATCTACTTGCAGACATTGCCCATATTGCAGGGCTTGTAGTTGCAGGCGTGCATCAGAGTCCTGTACCTTACGCGGATTTCGTTACCAGCACAACCCACAAAACCCTCCGGGGCCCAAGAGGCGGAATGATTATTTCCAGGACCGAAGAACTTGCAACCGGAGTTAACAAGGCGGTTTTCCCTGGTATTCAGGGCGGGCCTCTAATGCACATCATAGCTGGAAAGGCTGTCGCTTTTAAAGAGGCTATGAATGAGAAATTCAAACAGGATCAGGTCCAGACCGTAAAGAATGCAGAAACTCTGTGTAATTGTCTGAAAGAGAAGGGCTTTGATATCGTGTCTGGCGGCACGGACAATCATCTTATGCTTGTTAATCTAAATAATATGAATATAACAGGCAAGGATGCGGAGGCAGCAATGAGTAAAGCCGGAATTATTGCAAACAAAAACACAGTGCCATTTGAGACTCGCAGCCCATTCATTACGAGCGGAGTAAGGCTCGGAACCCCTGCCTGCACCACAAGGGGTATGAAGGAAAAAGAAATGGAGTTAATTGCCGACTATATCGAGATCGCAATTAAGAATGCAGAAAATGATAGGCTCCTGTCGGAAACTAGTGGTAAGATCAGGGAACTCTGTTCAAGGTTCCCGGTTTATTGCTAACCTGAAAGGTTGGAGTGTTTATACCAATGTCAACTGAAAGCTATGAGTTACGGATCATAGACGGAAAAGTTCTTGCAAAGCAGATTGAAGATGAAGTAGAGTCCGGAGTTGAAGCCCTTGAAAGCGGCCGGGGTGTAACGCCTGGGCTTGCTACCATCCTTGTAGGCGATGACCCTGCTTCCAAAATGTACGTCCGCCTGAAACATAGAGCCTGTGAACGTGTGGGTATCCGGGCAGAAGACCATTTCCTACCGGCAGATACCAGTCAGGAGGAGCTTCTCTCCCTGATTGATACCCTTAATAAAAATAGGGATGTGCATGCAATCCTGCTTCAGCTCCCACTTCCGAAACACCTTCTCCCTCAGGAAGCAATGGAGGCTATAGCCCCTGAAAAGGATGCGGATGGTTTTCATCCCTATAATATGGGGAAGTTAATGATAGGGGATGAAGGTCTTGTTCCCTGTACCCCGCATGGGATTATCCGGGCGCTTGAAGAATATAATGTGCCTGTTAAGGGCAAAAACGTGGTTATTGTCGGGCACAGTAATGTTGTTGGAAAACCTATGGCAGCAATGTTCCTTAACCGGAACGCAACCGTTTCGGTCTGTCACGTGTTTACAGATGACCTTAAGAAATACACGCTTGAGGCAGACATTCTGGTGGTAGCGACTGGAGTCAAACATCTTGTCAAAGCCAATATGGTAAAGGAAGGTGCAGTAATTTTTGATGTTGGCATTACCCAGGAAAAAGACGGCGTATATGGGGACGTCGACTTCGAAAATGTAATCAAGAAGGCAGCCCTAATCACCCCTGTTCCTGGCGGCGTAGGCCCTCTGACAGTTGCCATGCTGATGAAGCATGTACTTAGATGTGCAGAAATTAATTTTTAAATTTGTTTATTGAGGTCTTTTAACAGGCCTTTTAATTTCTCTTTTTGAAACTTTTTATCTGTCTTTTTGAAGTTTTTATGGCTCTGTAGAAATCCTTAATTTGATGTAAATAATCTCTATTACTTTT
>ENA-UOOI01000598-UOOI01000598.1-fermentation-metagenome-genome-assembly--contig:-NODE-598-length-44706-cov-69.055990_pt1 | contig 44706 bp, 43 predicted proteins | sample MGYA00245779_ERZ724027 | MGnify/ENA primary metagenome ERZ724027 (study PRJEB28704, sample SAMN03018318) | fermentation metagenome | biome: anthropogenic terrestrial biome; feature: soil; material...
ATTTTCGGTCGGATCCACCGAGATCGATTATCAGTTCTCTGCTGGAGCACTACCGAATCGCCATGGGCGAGGCTGACGCTATATCCCCTCGAAATCCGTGCATGGGGTGCGCGACCAGAAGCGAAGCCTAAATTATCCGCATTATTTTGAAGTGGCCCTATGGATCGTCATCAAGATCTGCCCCGTGCGCCTCCCTCTTCTGGCATCATCACTCCTCCCTCTCCTGCGGGCAGACTCCCGCCTTCTCCCGCAGGCGTCTTCCTGCATACGCGGCCAGCAGGACCGAGAGCACACCGGTGATGAAGATGCCGTCGAATATCCCGGCCCCGCCTATGGAGAGGACCGTTGCCTTGCTTCCGGCAAGCGCCGCGAGGACTGCAGGGTTCGCGAGGTTGAGGATGTCGGCGCCGAGCAGGGTGCCCATGGTCCCGCCCGCGTAGGCGAGTCCGGGGGCGGTTTGGCAGCCGCGGGCGAGGAGGAGTCCTGTGGCAGCGCCTGCAAGGGGGGCGACATAGAACGGCATGGTGATCCCGAGGCCGGGGACCGGCGTTGCGAACGCGTAGGCGACGAGCGACACGAAGACGATGGCAGCGAGGGTCTTTGATGGTGAGACCCGGCTTCTCGCGACCATCCCGATGGTCACGAAGAGGGGAATGACGGCTCCACCCACGTTGACCGCGATGACGGCCTCGCCGATGGGGACGAGCGGTATGTTGATGAGGCTCCCGAGCAGCGCTCCCACGGTCACCAGCATCGCCTGGTAGAACCGGAGCCCGATCGATTCAAAGACCTCCTCGCTGATGAGGAGCAGGTTGAATATGACCAGAGCCGGTATGAGGACGGCTAGAGCGATGAGAACCTGCTCCGGACTGAAGGGAACCGGGAGAATGGCAATTGTGGATAAATCGGTCTCCATGACTCAAGTTTACCTGATGGGTCCATGCCTTAAATAGTTTGATCGGCATGCCCGGTATGGGCCTTCCGGGGCCGTTCTGTGGAGAGGCTGCCGCAAGACCTTCGGACCGGGGCGGGGTCGGCCTGCTTTACCGGCTACGGATTTCTCCCAGGTACTGGCTCGCTGGAGCAGTTTTATGGTAAAATGGGCATGTAAGGAAATATAAAAACCTTAAAGGATTAATTTTATGTCTATTTTTAAATAGATACATTCATGTGCAGATAGTCAAAATACTATTACCCTGTCGTTCCTTCCCCAAATCGGATAACGGGCACCGGATCGCACATCTCTGGGCGGTATTCCGCAGGTTAACTCCCATCCCGGAATGCCGCACATATATCGGGGTAATGGGTGATTGAAGACGATTTCGTTCTATCTGACTGACCGTGTCTGTGCGGAGGAGCATGACTGCCTTTACCGTTGAGGATCTGATCCAGCGCCTGGAGCAGCTTCAGGCACGAGGTCCGATCCCGTTCGATGTGAAGAGCGGAGAGATTTTTGGTATCCTCTGCACCCGCGGCCAGGGTCGGCGGACCCTGATTGCCGTTCTCATGACGATGCTCTTCCCGGTCTCCGGGTTTGCCGAGTCTTCACCGTTTGCGATCCTCGGGAACCTCGGGGATGTGCGGCGGAGCATGGGCATCGTCCTCCGGGAGTCAGTGCTCGACCCTGCGCTGACCGCGAGGGAGAACCTGGACTTCCACGCACGGCTGCACGGCCTGGATGACGAGATCAGGGGGAGAAGGATCCCTGAGGTTATCGGGCTTTTCAGGATATCCGGGAGCGCTGACACCGCGGTTGAGACCTACTCTCCCGCCATGGTGCAGCGTCTTGAGATCGCCCGGGCTTTTCTTACGCACCCGGATATCCTCTTCCTTGCTGAACCGACGAAGGGGCTGGACGAGCCCGGCCGCCGGGAGATCTGGAACCTGCTCCGGCGGCTGAACCGCGAGCGGAGGGTGACGATCGTCTTTACGACTCATGATATGGATGAAGCGGAGGCGATCTGCAACCGCGTTGCCGTGGTGGATGGCGGAGAGGTTGTAGCCCTGGATACGCCGGATACTTTCTGTGCAATAATGGCCATCAATGGTACGCTGCTGAAGTTTGACGATACTGCCTGAGGCTTCCGGGTTCTCGCACCGGCGGACGGATCCCGGGAATAAGAGTGACCCGGAGAACCACAACCCCTTTATCTTTGCAGTCGTGACATGGGAGTATGACCGACTCTTATCCGCCGCTCGCGTTCCTGCTCGCTCTCGGGAGCGCTGTCGCGGCCGTGCTTATCGCCGGATGCCTTGGCGGCGGTTCGGTCCCTGAAGACCGGATCATCCGGACCATACCGCCCGCCGAGGCATCTGCCCTGATAGAAGAGATGGGGCAGGGCTCCGGGTTTGTCATCATCGATGTCAGGAGACCGGACGAGTTCGCCGCCGGGCACATCCGGGGTGCGATCAACATTAACTCGGTGCAGTTCTCAGAACATCTCGCGAGTCTTGACCCGGGCGGGACCTATGTCATATACTGCCAGCGGGGCGGGCGGAGCGCAGGCGTCCGGGAACTGATGAGGGAGGCCGGATTCCGGGAGGTCTATGAGATCGAAGGCGGCATGAGTGCCTGGAGGGCTGCTGGGTATCCGGTGGTCAGGGGTTGACCCTCACTCCTCGCTCTTCACGTAGGTGACGCCTTCCGGCTCTTCCCTCTCCTGGGTTTCTATCACGATGGTGCGGGAAACCCGGTTGAAGAGCCTCTGTTTTGAGCCCGGCATGGCAAGCCATGCGATCAGGCAGTCGGGGACAAGGAGAAACGCCTTCCCGAAACTCTCGACCGCAGCAGCAGCAAAGCCGATCTCTTCCCCGCCACGGTCGGTGACCCGGATGTTCAGCGCCATCTTGCCGATGGACTGGCCCCGGTAACCCTCGAGCAGCGTCCAGTAGAGAAAGAGCACGACCGAAGAGAGGCTGATGGAGAGGAGTCCCGGGGCTACCGTGACCTGCCAGGTGGGCGGCAGCCGTTCGGAAAGCGCCGACACAGGAAGCCCGATCAGGAGAATGTCGATGAGCCAGGCCCAGAACCGGGTGCCCCAACCGGCGAGGCAGAGGGTGACCATACTACTCCTCTGTATCCTCCGTGGGCCTTAAGGATTCGTATCGGTCGATGCGGATTCGCTGGAACTACGATTCACCATCGAGCATGCGGCGTGAGCCACGCGCGAACTCCTCCCCCCGGGAATGCGCGACGTCTGTCGAACACGGTGATATACCGGGATGATATTGTTGCCCAGGTTGACAGGAGCCGGTTCAGGCTGCTCATTGCCAGGCCGTACCGATAACGACATGGCTGGAGATTCTCCTCCCCTGGCTGCTCGTAGCGATTCCCTGCGGGACGCGGGCAGAATACAAGAGCACGAATCCTCCATATAGAGACGGCACACCAGGGCCCATGCACACCTCGCGGAACCGGGGTGCGTACACGAGGGTTCCCGGCATGGTTTTCCCTGGAAGCCCAAAAAAAGAAGCACTATCCGATATAATTGAGTTCTTCCCGGGTCTTGGCCTCTTCGGCTTCCCGGATCTTCTCTATGGCCTGCTCCATATCCTCCGCACGCTCCTGCAGGGAGGTATGGTCGACCTCGATCCCGATCATGTGCGAGAGGACCGCAAGGAGGCTGTCGGCGCTCTTCGGGTCGACGAGGTAGCCGCTTGTCTCGCCCATAAGGCAGATCCCTTCGAGACCCCGCACCTCGCCGAGGCCGAGCAGGAGCCCCGACGCCCCCATGATCATCCCGCCGCTCCGGGCGTTCTCAAACGATCCCCCGGCCGCCTCCACCTCCGGCCGGAGATGCTCCATATTGACGGCAGAGAGCACCCTTGGGTTCTCGACCAGGTGGCCGACGCCGTAACCCCCGAGCGTATAGATCCGCCGGACACCGAGTTTCTCGGCGATATCCAGGTAGCGCTCGGCCAGGATGTAGTGGCCCTCGGCCGAGGTGCTCTGGAAGTCGCCCACGAGAAAGAGGATCGTTATTCCATCTTTCTCGCAGCGATATATCTCGTTATTGACCAGGTGAGTGACGCCCTGCTCGTCGACAACCACCTGCGGCGGGAAATGGATCGAAGAGATCTCCGCTATCTTCTCGCCCCCGAGTTCGTCGACCAGATGGTCGGCAACGAGTTTTCCGACGTGCCCGACACCGGGCAGGCCCTCGACCAGGATTGGAGCGCCGACGGTATCTTCCCGGAAAAAATTCACGGTGACGTCTTCCATCTGCGTACCGCCCTCCTGTAACTACAGTATCTATCCTCAGGGGAGAAACGTGCCGGATGAGCCGGCCGTGTCGGCCGGCCGCAGACCGGGCAGACCAGAGAAAGCGTGTACCTCAAGTCATGCGGACAGCGGCGAATGCGGCTACTCATACGGTCTTATCCGGCCTTCTGCTTCCGGATAAACTTACCGGAACCGCCTGCCCGTTCAACCACACCGACGGCAGCGTTTGCCGCCTTCTCGATGACTTTCTCTGCCGCTTTGTAATCGGGTGCGGTTACCTTTATCCGGTATTTTGGTGCTCCAACGTAGATCAGGTCGATCTCCGCATCTTCGACCTTCGGCTGGGCACTCCGGAGCGCCCGGCGGATAACGTTGACGCCGTCGGGCCGGGGCGACGTCAGGACAAGATGCCCTGTGATGGTCACCCTCGAGACCTTCACGTTCTCGTGCGCGATGGAGATGAGCGCTTCCTTGACCGGCTCGTCGAGTTTCAGCCTATCTGCTGCCTCGCCACCGGTGGTGACGATATCCTCGAAGGCCGGGTACAACAGGCCGTATTCACGGTATATGGCCTCTTCGATGACCTCACGGTTCACTCCCGCGGCTTCGGAGGCGAACCCGACCCATTTCGTGGCCTTCTGTTCGCTCTTCCACTCGTGAATCTTCTCGCGCCGCTGGTGTTCGTTTACGTCTTTTAGCGAGAGATCGATGTGGCCGCGGTCGGGGTCCACACCCAGGACTTTGCAGACGACCTTCTGTCCTTCCCGTATGTAGTCCCGGATATACTTTATCCAGCCCCGTGCTATCTCGGATATCGGTATGAGCCCTCTTCGCCCGTCGTACTCATCCAGGGTCACGAACGCCGCAAAGTCCTTGACGTCCGCGACCGTGCATACGACGAGTTCTCCTTCTTCGGGCCACTCTCTCTCATGCATGGAATAATCACTCAAGTACTGCCAGTATATCAGCCTTTATATCTGCTTTTCCGCCGTGGGGCTCTGCAAGGATACGCCCGCAGACGCTGCACTCCACAACGGTACTTGCTCTCTCAAAGACTATCTGTTCGTTCTCACAGTCGGGGCACTTTACCCGGAGGAATGTGCTCCTATTCTCTCTGTTCAGCCGGACCATAATAACCTCACTCCGTAAGTTCAAATTTACCGATCCGGAATCCCGGCCGGAGGTGCGCCTTTCCACAGACAGTGCAGCGATACCTGACGTTGATCTTCTTCGTCGGCTTGTCGCCGCCGGGCACCTTGCTGAACTTGCCCATGTTGCCCACCATGCTCCTGCGCCCTTTCTGGCGGTCGATCCAGTTGAAATGGCGTACCTTGCCCTTCTTCACCTTCACGACTTCATGAACCTGGTGATTTCTGCAGAATGGGCAGTACGTCTTGAATTTTGATGGCATTTTCATGATAGTAGCCTCTATTCAATAGATTCGAGTACCTATATTACTTGTTAAGCCTAATATTTAAGGCTATGTCGTGCTCGCAGAGCACGTCTGCATTGCTTTCCGGCAGGGTGACGATATCCCCCTGCTTCAACCCGTAGACTCTGCCGTCCACTCCCATGAACGACTCCATATCGGAGCGGATGTGCACGAGGGCGTAAGGAGACTGGACAGGGCGGGGAGCGGGGGCCGCCGGCACGCCTGATCCGGAGGCCGCCGGGGCATCATCGATAAGGTCGATCCTGTCGACGGCGGCTGCACCGCTGCCGTTGAATGAGTACTCCTCCCCGTGGACGAGCACTTCCCGGCAGCCCTCGATGGCGTCGACGATCTGCCCGTACATCATCCGCTCCGCCGGGAGCATCTTTCTCGCCTCTTCCTTATCGAAGTACTGTCCCTCGATCTGCTGGAACGCAAGGTCAAGGATCTGGCGGGTCCGGATGGAGAAGATCTCCTGCACAGTCTCGGTGACGCTCCCTATCTCCTCGATGAGCAGGCTTCCCGCCCGACTCTCCAGGGGGTTTTCGAGACCGTAGTAGTCCGCCTTAAGTTTCTCGACGTACGCCCGGGCATCCTCGTAGAGGCCGGGCTCGATATCGGAGAGCCTTCCCGAGTGGTGCATGTCAAGCAGCATCTGCCGCAGTTTCTCTAAGAGGTCGGCGGCCATTTCATGCACCCCCGGCGATCTCCGCCATGTTCCGGCAGCAGAGGAAGACCGCCAGCGCCTCGGGGACTTTCGCGGCCCCAATCTTGAGCGTGTAGGTGTTCCCGAGCAGGGATGTGGTGAAGTTTGCTTTCATCTCCACCCGTACCTCCCGCTCGCCGAAGACCACTGCGTCCACGAGCGGGTCGAAATCAGCGAGGTCCCGGATATCGAGCGGCACCACCCGCATGCCGCTGCCGCCGTGCAGCGACCCCGGCGCCCGGATCAGCCGCTTGATATCGGTCGTGACCGGCTCATCCGCACGTGCCCCTGCGTCCCGGACCCGGCTGCCAAAGTCAGGTGCAGCCACAATCGCCCGGACGACCCGGTCCTGCAGGAGGTCGCCGGGGTCCTTCTCCGGAAGAGCGCCGAGGCCTGCAAGGAACTCTGCAGCCGCCCGTTTGCTGATCCCGGCCGGCCCCGTCAGCCAGGCCGTCGCCTCCGCGGGGTCGAGGCCGCGAAGCCAGAGCAGGTGGTCACGGAGGGCATCGGCGTAGCGCCGCCGCCACCCGGTCCTGGGAGCCGCGGTGAGGTCGAGCATCACGGCGGGGTCGATCCCGATACCGCAGACGTAGTCGACGATCTCGCGCCGCTCCGGGCTCCCCCAGCCCCGGACGGCAATATCGGTGACGTGGATATGGTAACCGCGCCCCCCGGAGAAGGCGATCCTGATATGGTTCCGGGAGAATCCGAGTTCGTCGACGAGCATCCCAACCAGTTTCAAGGTCTCCTCCTTGACCCGCGCAAGCATCACTGCGTAGGGGCCGCGGACGATCTGGTCGGCGTCGAGATCGAAGATCAGGTCGGCGCCGGCCCAGTGCTTATCGTTCATCGTCGGCGCGGACGGCGTCTGGTAGTAGGCCGTCGAGTAATAGACGTGAGCGGGAACCAGGTTTTTGACGTAGGCTGCAAGTTCCTGCGGATCCACAAACGCCATGTGCCGCCGCATCCTGACTTCGGCCGAGGCGTCAAAGAAGACAAACCCCCATTCGCGCTGCTCAAGGGATGACGGAGCGGCGAGGTTCTGCCTCTGATAGTACTCAGTGAACCTCTGCTTCACAAACTCGAGCGTTGCGGGCTTCATGAGAACGTCTTGATCATGTATGGGCCCACTCGTTCATATCCCTGTTTCCTGTAGTAGGGCCGCACCCCGACACCGCTCATCACAGCGAGCCGCCGGTAACCGTGGTCGCGGGCCTCCTCCTCTGCCGCGGCGAGGAGCCGGACGCCGAAACTACGGTGCTGCCACTCGTCGGTCGCCGCCGGGGTGCTGAGAGGCACCACGCTCCCGTAGACGTGGAGCTCGCGCAGGAGCGCCGCGCCGACGAGGTCGTCGCGGAAGGGCTGGTGCGGGAACCGGAGACGGGCGAACCCGACAAGGGCGTCTTCCGAGCCCGCCTGGATGAACCGCTCTTCCCCGCCGCAGGACCGGTAGGCATAGGTCGAGACCGCCGCCGCCTCCGGCGCAATCGTCCTGCCCACCTCGCGGCACCGGATGCACCGGCACCGGAGCCCCTGCGAATGAAGCCGCTCCTCTGCAAGCTGCCGGAAGTTGCTGTGCCGTGAACCCGCAACGATCAGCTTTGCCGGTATGTCCCGCTGGATACGCTGGAGGCGGACGTACTCCGGGAGGAGCGATTTTCCGTAGGCAATGAGGTCGATCAGTTCCTCCTCGGTGTAGGGCCGGTAGTCGCCCCGCTCCCAGAGGGCCTCGATCTCAGATGCCGGCGTCACCAGGGTCGGGTAGATCTTCAGGAAGTCCGGCCGGAACCGTGGATCGGCGAAGAGTTCCTCAAACATCCGCCGGTCGTCGGCCAGGCTCGCTCCGGGGAGGTTCGGCATCACATGGAACCCCACCTTCAGCCCGGCGTCGCGCAGGAGGCAGTTCGCCTCGACTGAGTCTGCGACCGAGTGGCCCCGCCGGTTGTAGTCGAGGATCCGGTCGTCCAGGTGCTGGACGCCGACCTCCACCTTGGTCACGCCCATCGTGAGCATCCGGTCGATATGCTCCTTCCGGCACCAGTCCGGCCTCGTCTCGAACGTGGTCGCGACGCATCGGACCCTCGATGTCTCGTTCGCGGCAAAGACCGCCGCTAGATCGGGCTTTTCCAGCGGGATTCCGGCCCGGGGATAGTCGTTCATCGCCTGCACGGCGGCCCCGACGAACCACTCCTGGTATTCGACCGTTCGGGCGGTCATCGTCCCGCCCATCACGATCAGCTCTGCCTTATCGATGTGGTGGCCGAGCGCCTCGAACTGCCCGAGACGGGCCTGAACCTGACTGTAGGGGTCGAACGCGTGCTCACGGGCCCTGAGCGCTGCCGGCTCCTCTCCTGTGTAACTCTGGGGAGACTTGAAAGGATGCTCCGGCCCGCCGGGGCAGGGGAGGCACTTTCCGTGGGGGCAGGGGTGGGGTGAGGTCATCACCGCGACGGGCGCCACCCCTGAGAGTGTCCGGGTAGGTTTGACCAGGAGAATCGGCCGGAGCCGCTCGCGCTCGTCCGGCATGGCTGCGGCGAGAACTGCGGAGTTTTTGGGCATATTGATGCCGTACTCCCGGCAGACATCAAGTTTGATCTTCTGGACGTCGGCGGGCTCGGGGCCGAGAGAAAGGATGCGGGAGATGATCTCCCGGAGAGTATCGGTATCGTTCATCGTTTAATGTTCGGTTGCAATCCGTTCGGACTGAAAATCGGCGTGGTATTCGATGTATGGGTTATGGTTGGCCCTGATGTGCTGGACTATCTCGTTTCCCAGAGTCAGGATAGCCTTTTTATGTGTTACCTTATTCTTATGGATATGGACGGGTGAGATGTGGAGTGCGTTATACTGGTCCGTCGGGACATCCTCTCCTGTGGTGCTTTCATAATACTTTCTGATGTGGACTAACAGCATGTGTAAGTGGAGCAGCTCTTCTTTTTGCACAATATCACCTTTCCTCGAAGAATACTACTGTCCGCGGGTAGATATAATTTGTTGGTGATCTTTTTATATGCACAAGATGCGGGCAGTCGGGGCGCTCATCGGGCTTGCAATCGGCGACGCACTGGGCGCGCCCCTGGAAGGCCTTCCGCCGCCGTCGGTTCGGGTAACGGAGATGCACGGGGGCGGGATTCATAATACCCTTCCAGGCCAGTACACCGACGACACTCTGCAGGCGTCAGCTCTCGCGGAGACCCTCGTCCAGTGCGGGGGGTTCGACACGGACGACTTCGCCCGGCGCTTAATCCGCGCATACCGGGCCCATCCGGGATTCTTCGGGCCGACTTCCCGGGCCGTCCTCGACCTGATCGAGAGCGGTGTCGGCCCCAGGGATGCCGCGAGGATGGCGCATGAGACGCTAGGAGGGAGCAGGAGCAACGGGAGCGTGATGCGAGGGGTCCCGGTCGGCATCTTCTATTCACCCCGGGAGGTGCGGGAAGCAAGCCTCGCTGCATCGGGGGTCACCCACTTCGACACCGCCGCCGGCGAAGCCTCGGCGTTCGTCAACCGGATGGTCAGCGGGATGTGCCGGGGAGAAGAGGCAGGTGCGGCGTTCGGGCATGCTCTCGCCGCCTGTCATGATCCGGAACTCCGGGGGCTGCTCGAAGACTACCAGGCATACCCGCCCGAGCCCTCGCTCGACGCCCTCCTCTGCACCCACTGCGCTGTCAGGGTCTTCATGGAAGCCTCATCCTTCCGTGATGCGGTGGTCACGGCGGTCAACCTCGGGGGCGATGCTGATACCGTCGGCGCGATCGTCGGCGGACTCGCCGGGGCGTGCTTTGGGTGTCGGGCAATTCCTGCGTCGTGGCTCTCGACACTCTGTGACCGGGAGGACCTCCTCGCTCTTGCCCGACGACTCTCTCTCGCGAGCAGGCCGTAGCGTCAGATCGGCCGCAGTTCCACCAGTTTCAGGGGGCGGCCCCGTTCGCAGACGTCGGGGGCGTTGCCGATGACCTCCCCGACGATGTACTTATCCCCCTCGATGATGCCGTCAGGTCGGCAGAGCCGGTAACTCCGGCACTCAGTTCTCGTGCAGGAGAACTCGTACCTGACCTTGGAGTTCGCTATCGCCATATCGGCGCCTATCAGCGCGACGATGGGGGCCTCCACGACGTCGATCGCGACCGCCGCCTCGTGGTGAACCGGGCAGTCATGCCGGGTATTTGAGCGGATCGCAACGATCCGGTATTTCTTCCCGGACTGCAGGTTGTGGCAGACCTTGCGCACCTTGCAGCTCTCGCACTCGGTGCATGTGCTGCCTTCATAGACGAAATCAAGCCCCGGCTTTGCGAGCGCGGCGCCGATCAGCGTCACCTTTGTCTTCTGTTGTACCATCTGTCACTCACTCCCGGTAGAGCATCTTCACGAGGTCCCGCGCCGACTCCACGGTCAGCCCCATATCCAGTATCGTGAACCGCTCCGGCCGGATCGTCCGGGCGGCGAGCAGCGCCGCAACAGCCGTCTCGTCGTCGACGCCGATATCGGCCGGAGTGGTCGGTGCACCGATCTTCCGTAGCGAGTCGCGGATCCCTTTCCAGTCCCCGCCGTGGAGGTACATCGTTATGATGGCCCCGATACCGCATTTCTCCCCGTGAAGACCCTTTCCCGGTGCAAGCCGGTCCAGAGCGTGGGAGAACTTGTGCTCGCCGCCGCTGCCGGGCCGGGACGACCCCGCGATACTCATCGCGACGCCTGAAGAGACCAGCGCTTTCGTCACCAGCCAGGCGCTCTCCTCGGAGTGCGGTTTGATGAGGTCGGCGTTCCGGAAGAGGATCTCGGCGGTCATCCGGGAGAGCGTCAGCGCATACTCCGAGAGCGGTTCGCCCCTGAGGCGGTGGGAGAGTTCCCAGTCGAGGATTGCGGTGTGGTTTGCTATGATGTCCGCACACCCAGATGCCAGTAGCCGGTGGGGCGCCGAAGCGATGATGGCGGTATCGGCGACGACGGCGATGGGCGGTTCGGCGGCGAGCGAGACGTTCCCGTCGGCGGTCGGGACCGAGGCCCGCGAGGAGGCGATGCCGTCGTGCGATGCGGCGGTGGGGACGCTGATGAAGTGGCGGTCGGCGTTGTAGGAAGCGATCTTCGCGGTATCGATGACCCGGCCCCCGCCGACACCGATGACGAACCTGGCCTTCGCTGCCGCCGCCTCGGCCTTCTTGATGGTTTCGAGGGGTTTGTCACCGGCGGCGGCAAACGTCACAACGTCGTAGGAGTCCTCAAGAAGCGCCTCAACCCTCCTCCCGGCAATATCCCTCGTCTGGCTCCCCGATATGATGAGCACAGAGTCGCCGAGAGCAAGGTCTTCGCAGACAGCCGGGATCTGCTCGATGACGTCGTGGCCGATGACGACATCACGAGGGAGCTGCATCCATTTGGACTTGTCGAAGACCTTGGTTCTGAGTAGATTTATGCCGTCTGCGCTCATTAAGATCAGTAATGATTAGGGAGTTCCTCTACAAATATTACATCGATCCCATCCGATACGGCCAGGCGTATACGCTCATCGATACGCTGACCTACGCCCTGATCCTCATCGTCGCAGTCTACCTCGTCTACCGGGGGCTCCGGCGGTATAAGATCGCCATCGACGACGAGCTCGTGCTTGCGACCCTGCCCTTCGTCGTCCTCGGCGGGCTGCTGCGTGTCGTCGAGGATACCGGTATGGTCACATCGGACTTCCGGTTCCTCCTGATCACACCCTTGATCTTCTTCACGATCTTCGCAGTTGCGGCGGTCGCCCTCTTCGCGGGAAAACTCGCGGAGAACGAAGGAATCGTCGCCCGTTACAGCCGGGTCTACGGGGGGACGGGCATCGCCGCCTGCCTTCTTGCCACCGCGGCGCTCGTCTGGTTCGGCCTCACTGAGGCAAGGATTGCGCTCGATGTCCTCGCCACCATCCTCATGCTCGCGCTCATCACGTCGCTTGCTCTCTGGGCGTTCCTGGTCTACGGCCTGAAGTGGTCGTATGCCTCAAATATCCTCTACAAACTCCTGATCTTCGGCCATATGCTGGATGCCAGCGCGACGAGTTACGGCATCGATATCCATCCTGTCCACTACGTGGAGCAGCACGTCGTGGGCTCGAGCCTGATCGACGCGACCGGCACAGCGTTTTCGATGTTCTTCCTCAAGATCGCGGTCATCATCCCTGCCATTTATGTCCTTGAGATGTATAGGCGGGAGGGAAATTCAGGTCTCTGGCACCTCATCCTGCTTGCCATGATCGTTGTCGGCATGGCGCCGGGAATACGGGACCTGGTGCGGATGGTGCTCTATGTCTGAGGGCTCACTCGCCGGGGCCACGGGTCTTGCGGCTGTCCTCTTTGCCGTCTCGGTCGGCCTCGGCGTCGTTGCTGTGGCCCGCGACCCGGCGGTCGGCGCGGAGGTCATGACGCTCTTCCGCGACCAGGTCGCAAGCCAGCTCCTCTCCGACTCCCCGCCAGTCCTTGCGGGTAAGATATTCATAAACAATCTCAGCACTTGCGCCCTCCTCTTCCTCGGGGGAGCCTCCTTCGGCGTGGTCACGGTGCTGATCCTCACGGCGAACGGGCTCCTGATCGGTGCGGTGGCGGAACTCGTGCGGCAGCAGCAGGGTCTGCTCTTCATCGCGGCGGCGCTCGTCCCGCACGGCATCTTCGAGATCCCCTCCTTCCTTATCGCGGGGGGTCTCGGGCTCCTCCTCGGGCAGGAACTCATCGCCGAGTGGCATGGAAGAGGCGATGCCGCTGCCGGAGCCTGGTCTCTGGCCCGCCTCTTTCTCCGGGTAGTCGTCCCGCTCCTGGCGGTTGCCGCGGTCGTAGAGGCATTTATTACGCCGGCAATCATAAGTATGATCGCTTAGAGAGGCAATCATAATTTTTGAGGTACGAGACGGATGGAAGAAGATACAGGCGCACTTCCCCGGAAAGACGATTTTTCCGAGTGGTACAATGAGGTTCTCTGGCGAGCCGAGATCATGGACGTCCGCTACCCGGTCAAGGGGCTATACGTCTGGTATCCCCATGGGTTCGCCATCAGGAAACGTGCATACGGGATACTCCGGAACCTGATGGACCGCGACCATGAGGAGACGATGTTTCCGCTCCTGATCCCCGAGACCGAGTTCATGAAGGAGGCCACGCACATCAAGGGTTTCGAGGACGAGGTCTACTGGGTCACCCACGGCGGCAAGAATGAGCTCGACGTGCCGCTCGCTCTCCGGCCCACGAGCGAGACCGCCATCTACCCGATGTACTCGCTCTGGATCCGGTCTCACACCGACCTGCCCCTGAAACTCTACCAGATCGTCAACACGTTCCGCTACGAGACGAAACACACCCGCCCGCTCATCCGTCTCCGGGAGATCACGTCGTTTAAGGAGGCGCATACCGTGCATGCGACCCGGGAGGAGGCTGCGGCGCAGGTCGAGGTCGCACTCGGCCTCTATAAGGAGTTCTACGAGAGCCTCCGGGTGCCGGTGATCATATCCCGTCGCCCCGACTGGGACAAATTCCCGGGTGCCGACTACACCATCGCGGTCGATACCATCATGCCTGATGGAAAGACGCTCCAGATAGGGACGGTGCACATGCTCGGCGACCACTTCTCCCGCACCTACGATATCACCTACGAGGATGCGAACGGGGAGCGGCAGTATGCCTACCAGACCTGCTACGGCATATCCGAGCGGTCGATTGCGGCCACAATCAGCATCCATGGCGACGACAAAGGGCTCGTGCTGCCGCCGGAGGTTGCGCCGATAGAGGTCGTCATCGTGCCGATCATCGTCGGGAAACGGCGCGACGAAGTGCTCACGGCGGCTGCGGCGCTCGAGGAGGATCTCCGGAACGCCGGGTTTGTCGTGAAACTGGACGGTCGGGACATGCGCCCGGGCGCGAAGTACTACCACTGGGAGATGCGTGGTGTCCCGCTGCGGATCGAGATCGGGCCGCGCGACATCGACGCGAACACGGTCGTTGCCGTCACGCGGAGCGGCCAGAAGATCACGCTCGACCGCCGGGGCGTCGTTGAAGGAGTATTCTCGGTCCTTGCAGAGTTCAGGGAGGGGATCTCGCAGGCGGCGCGGCAGGCGATGGCCGACCGGATCACCGTTGTCGGGACCCTCGATGAGACCGCTATCGCGGTGAAGAACGGGGTTGCGGTCGTTCACTGGTGTGGGTCACAGGAATGCGCAGAAAAAATTGAGGCGGCTGTGGATGCGAGCATCCTCGGGTCCGATATCCGATCGGACCTGATCACCGTCTCGGACGGCCCGTGCATCGCCTGCGGCGGCAAGGGCATGTCCACCCTGGTTGCCCGGACCTACTGATCAGCAGGACGGGCAGATATACGCTTTCGGGTGTTCGGGGGACTGGAGGTCTCCCGAGATCACCGCTTTTCCGCCCGAGACGAACATTCTGCCGCACTTCGAGCACCTTTTCGGGAGCAGCTGTTCCCAGCGGCTCATCGGAACTTCCAGAGTAAACTGCATCTTCTCCGCGTCAGCGGGGTTGCACTGGCTGAGCTCCTCATACCGGGAGAGGATCTGCATGACCTGGAACGGGTTTGCTCCCTTGTTGCAGAACCGTTTGAAGACAAAGAATTGAAAGATCATCCACCCGAGGTCGGAACGTTCGAGGGTCTCCTCATACTCGTTGCATGTTCCATCGTCTTCGTCGAGGGAATATCCGCAGAGGGGGCAGCGCCCGCCCACGAGTTCGTCCAGGAAGACCTCTTCGTGGCAGCTGGGACAGGTGGTGTGGGGGGTATGCATTCTGGAAGTCATGGTTGTACTGGCCTCATACCTTTTCTCTCTCCGAAGACCCCGGGCTCTGCCTCGTGTCCTCCGAGAGCATTCCACGCAAGTATGCGCGGTCTCTACGATGTCTGAGGTTTTACTACGTATTGCGTTCGTGGTGCTCTTATACGTGTCGAATGCGACGCCCGGATCCACACACCCGGGCGCCTGGTTGGGGCGGCGCTCTTCGCCGATGTCGGTGCCAGGATGGCTTTCCGAAGGGATACCGGGAATCACACCCCCCCTGCGAGACGATACCCCCCTGCTCTGGTGCATTGGGTTTTCCCGGTTCCCGGCGCTCCCTCGGTTGCTCATCGCCTCTTTCATCCCGACAGGGGCTCGGGCCGCTATCCGTCCCCCCTTATCAGGAAAATTGCAATCCCTCGAATCTGTTGTCCCCCTGGTAACCGGGTTTCTGCAGGGCCGGGCGGCGTATATATTTATAGGTTGGCAGGTCACTCTGCGCGCATGGCATCTCCTGCGGCATCTGAAGTCTACATCATCGATGCATCGGATCGCTACCACGCCGTAAAGACGCTCTGGCACGAGGTCGGACCCCCCTCCCTCGACGGGAAAGACGTCGCGGTCAAGGCGAACTTCAACAGCGACGACCCGTTCCCCGCGACGACCCATCCCGACACCCTGGAGGCCATCCTCGGACAGGTCCGCGATGCCGGTGCCCGGACGATCCGGCTCGGGGAGCGGAGCGGGATGGGGGAGACGCGTGCGGTGCTGAAGAACCGGGGTGCAGTCGGTATAGCGGCCCGGATGGGAGCAGAGGTGGTGGCGCTCGACGACCTCCCTCCGGAGGGGTGGGAGGCGGTCCCCCCGGACGGCCTCCACTGGGAACGGGGGTTTCTGATCGCCCGGCTCTTCCGGGAGGCCGATGCGGTGGTTCAGACCTGTTGTTTAAAGACCCACCGGTTCGGCGGGCATGTCTCCCTCTCTCTGAAGAACCAGGTAGGGGCCGTGGCGAAGAGGAACCCCGAAAACGGCTACAACTACATGGCGGAACTACACACGTCGCCGCACCAGCGCAGGATGATCGCCGAGATAAACCGGTTCTGTGCCTGTGATATCACTATCATGGATGCGACGGAGGGGTTCTCGTCCGGGGGTCCCGAGAAGGGCGGCCTCATCGCGCCGAATATCATCCTCGCGAGTACAGACCGCGTGGCCCTCGATGCCGCCGGGATCGCGCTGCTCCGCAGCTACGGCTCGACGCCGGAGGTGATGCGGGGCCGGATCTTTGCGATGGACCTGATCGCCCGGGCGGCAGAACTCGGTATCGGCGTTCGGTCGGCGCAGGATCTCAGGCTCGTCGCGCTCGACCAGGAGAGTAAAGATCTCGCCTTTGATATGCGGCGGATCCTGGACGAGGCAGCCTGAGCATCAGAAGATGATATGGTCGAGCAGAATACGGATACCGATGCCTATCAGGATCACCCCGCCGAGGATCTCGACTTTCCGCCCGAATAACCGGCCGAACGAACTCCCTATCAGCACACCGGTGGCGGAGAGGGCAAAGGTTACAGCGCCGATCGTGATTGCGGGCCAGAGGACCGGCGTATCCAGCACGGCAAAGGTGACGCCGACCGCCAGAGCGTCGATGCTTGTCGCAACGGCGAGCAGAAGCAGGGTTGCCATGCTCGCGGTGGCAAACTGCACGTTATCGCCGTCCCCCCGCACCGCCTCGACGATCATCTTCCCGCCGATCAGGGCAAGCAGCAAGAAGGCGATCCAGGGGCCGTAGGCCCCGATGAACGAAGTCAGGCTCACCCCGCCGAGCCACCCGAGCACCGGCATCCCTGCCTGGAATCCGCCGAAGAGCGCCCCGACGATGAGGGCATACCTGGCCCGGCCGTCCCGCACGGCGGCCCCTCCACTGACCGCAACGGCGAACGCATCCATCGCAAGGCCGACGGCGATGAGGAGGGTTGTCGCGAACTCCATTTCTCCTGTAAATACAGGCTGCGATACCGGATAACGCTATGGCCCGGCGGTTGATATAAGACGCTGGAATGCCCTACCGATACGGTGAGATGATACAGATGAGCACACAGAAGATCGGCCTCATCCAGACGGCGGTGAGCGAGGATCTCGACCGCAACCTGGAGCACACCCTCGATATGGCAAAAGCGGCGATCGCAGAGGGTGCCCGGATCCTCTGCCTGCAGGAACTCTACCGGACTCCTTACTTCCCGCAGTACGAGAATAGAGATGCCTCCTTCTTTGCCGAGACCATTCCAGGAACCTCGACCGAAGCGTTCTCGGCGCTTGCCCGGGAGCACGGCGTGGTGATCGTTGTGCCGCTCTACGAGCGGACGGCCTCTGGAGATTACTACAACACGGCGGTCGTGATCGATGCAGACGGGCAACTGCTCCCCCCCTACCGGAAGGTGCATATCCCCTACGACCCGCTCTTCTACGAGAAGGCCTACTTCCAGCCCGGGGACCGCTACCGGGTCTACGATACCCGGTATGGTCGGATCGCCGTGCTCATCTGTTACGACCAGTGGTTCCCGGAAGCCGCGAGGGTGGTTGCTCTGCAGGGTGCGGAGATCATATTTTACCCGACCGCGATTGGCCGGATGTCGGGGGAGGAGGAGCCCCCAGAGGGCGACTGGCGGGAGGCGTGGGAGACAGTGCAGCGGGGCCACGCGATAGCAAACAGCGTCCATGTCGCTGCCGTCAACCGGGTGGGCGACGAGGGCGATATCCGGTTCTTCGGGAGTTCGTTCGTCGCCGACGCCTTCGGGAACGTTCTTGCCCGGGCAGGGGAGACTGGTGAGGAGATCCTCGTCGTTGAGGTCGATCTCGCGGAGAACGAAGCCGTTCGGGAAGGCTGGGGCTTCTTCCGGAACCGGCGGCCGGAGACCTACGGGGTGCTCACCCGGAGGCTCCCGCCGGGCAGGACTCCGCAGGCGCTCGGCTACCGCATGCCGGCGGAGTGGGAGTTGCACGATGCCGTCTGGCTCTCCTGGCCCCACGATCCCGAGACGTTCCCCGACCTTTCCGCTGTGGAGGCGGCCTACGTCGGTATCATTGCGGCGCTCCGCGGGTCCGAGACCGTCAACCTGCTCGTCACCAGCGAGCAGATGCGCTTCCGGGTCGAGGCGATGCTGGAAGAAGAAGGTGTCAATACGGGGGGCGTCAGGTTCCACGTCGCTGATTACGCCGATGTCTGGTTCCGGGACTACGGCCCGACGTTCGTGGTCAACCCGAAGACGGGGGAACTCGCGATGGTGAACTGGACGTTCAACGCCTGGGGGGAGAAGTACCCGGAACTCATGGAGGATACCCGTATACCGCTCTTCATGAACCGTGATATGGGTCTCCCCCTCTTTACGCCCGGGATCGTCATGGAGGGGGGTTCGTTCGAGGTGAACGGGCGGGGCACGGTCCTCACGACGGAGGCCTGCCTCTTAAACCCAAACCGGAACCCGGATCTCTCCCGGGAGGATATCGAGGCCTACCTGGAGGCCTACCTGGGTGCACGTCACGTCATCTGGTTAAAGCAGGGGATCGCCGGCGACGACACCGACGGCCACATCGACGATATCGCCCGGTTCGTGAACCCGACGACGGTCTTCTGCGCCCTCGAGGAGAACGAGGACGATGTGAACTACGCCGTCCTGAAGGAGAACTATGAGATCCTCCGGGCGTCGACCGACCAGGACGGCAACCCCTTAACGGTCATCCCGCTGCCGATGCCGGGGGCGGTCGGCGGCGAGGAGCGGTTGCCGGCAAGTTACGCGAACTTCTATATCGGTAACACCGTCGTGCTGGTGCCGGTCTTCGGCCACCCGAACGATGAGGTCGCCATAGCAGAGATCCAGCAGGTCTTCTCGGATCGCGAGGTCGTCGGCATCGACTGCACGGCGATGGTCCCGGGGTTTGGCGCGATCCACTGCGTCAGCCAGCAGCAGCCGTCGGTGAAGAAGGCCGCACCGCGGATGGGGTGAGAGGGACAACTTCGGGAGAGTACCTGCCATGCCGGCGACAGCCCACCTCTCCACCGATTTTTCGTGAAACCCGTGGTGTCCTGCGCACCTGAAGGGCGCGAGGGGTCCCCCCCGCAAGGTGATACCCGCGAAACCCCCACTCCGCCCGGCCTTCGGCCTCCTCACTCACACCTGATAGTGCTCAAACTCCTGCCTTCACACCTGCCGGTGCTCATGCTCCGGTTCTGCGAACCTTCGCACGTTCCGGCAGCGTTCCCCGCCTCCAGGGGCGGGGGCTTTGAGGAGGAACGTACGGGTACCCGCCTGCGGGGAGGGGGTTTCCCCCTCCCCGGTCCCCTCCCCCCAGGGCGATATCCGCCACGGTCCACTCCAGGGGGAGATCCCGGAGGAGAACCGGATACGGCTCATTCCCGGGGACGAAGGCCGGATATGGTCTATTATTTTGGAATCGATGCAATAGACCTCCAGGGGTTAGGGGGCGCCGGCGGAGGGCGGTCCGGTATCCCCGGCTGTCCGTGATCCCCCTGTGCCGCCCAGAGGACCTGCCCGACGTCGACGAGGGTCTGCGGCACTTCGGCATAGATCCGGAGCGCCTCCTCGACGGAGATGCTGCTTTCGGGCCGGGGAGCCGGAGGGTCACGACGCCGTCCCGCGGTGCCGGTGAGAGGGAAACCCCGGGGTCAGCAGAGCTGCCAGCAGCGCAGCGACGATGAAACTGGTGTGGGCACCTCCGATCCGTGACGCCGCACGGGGCTGCCCGGGTTCATGACGGTATCTGGGCGCCCCCGCGCTTATCGCTTCTTCTTCCTCCGCCGTATCCTGGCCGACGAGAAGGGGAACTTCACCAGGTCCCGGAGGCCTCCCGCCGGGGAGAAGTTCTGCATATCCCGCCGGACCCCTGCGATGAGCTCGTCGACGACCTCCTGCTCCTTCGCCTCCCCCTCCTCCTGCACCGCCGTCAGGCGGTGAAGGGAGTAGAGCCCGAGGATGAAGGCGAAGAGAAAGAAGAACTCCCACTGCTGCAGGTCGAGGGTGACAAAGACGAGTTCTCGCACCGGATCTTTCCAGATCAGGGTCCATATCAGTTCCCGCTCGGCAAAGAAGTCTACGAAGAGCCCGCCGAGGATAGGGGCGATCCCGGCGGCGACTGAGTTCATGAAGGTGCTCGCTGCAAGGTAACTGGTCGCCTGGCCCTGCGGGGCCATCTTCAGACTGATGTTTCCCGAGGCGAGCGAGACCCCCGCAAGCGATATCCCCATAAGGATGTGGATGAGGATGAGCAACGGATAGGTCAGGACGTAGACATCGGGAAGCGTGACGAACATCCACGCGAAGATCGCGAGCATGAAGAGCGGGCCGCTCACGGCGAGGACTGACTTATTGGAGAACCGGTCGGAGACCCGGCCCCACGACCGGTAGAAGACGATGTTCATGACCTGGCTGAGGACACCGAGGGCGACGACGACCGATATGTCGAGGCCGATCCTCTGCAGCATGTAGACCGTGAAGAACGGCGCCGCGAGGTTGACGGCGAAGTTCCACGAGCCGAGGAAGATGATGAGGTTCTTGAAGTTGATGTCCTGGAACGGTTTCAGGATGGCGGCAAGCAGGCCGTCCTCCTCGGTCTCGGTGACCATCCGGGGCTCGGGTGTGCGGGCGAGGAGCGTGATGCCGATGAGCCCGGCGATGAGCCCGAGCAGGAAGAGGGTGGAGTAACCGTAGGCTGCAAGGTCCGGGAACACGACTTTCCATGAGTCAATGAAGAAACCGGCGGCGAGGCTGATGACGAGTGCAATTCCTGTGGAGAGGGTCAGCCGCCGGGAGAAGAAGGCCCCGAGCCGGTCCTGGGGTATCAGATCTCGCATCCAGGAGTTCCAGCCGCAGTGGGAAACCGCCGAGAACGCTGAGTAGAGGACTATCGAGGTGATGAGAACGATGATCCCCTGTTCCGGGGAGAGGAAGAACGGGATCAGGATGATGGGTATCCAGAAGAGGCGGGCGGCGAGCGATGCCGCGACGACCACCAGCCGCCGGTTCTGCACCCGGTCGACGAGGTAGATGGCGGGCATCTGGAGGAGTTCGGCAAGCGGCGGGATGGCGGCGATCAGACCAATGACGGTATTCGATGCCCCGAGCTGCAGGGCGAAGGCTACGAGGAATATGCCGCCGGTCAGTGTCACCATCGCCTGGGTGGCAAGGCCGTCCCTGATGACGAGTTTCAAGCCGTGGCTGATCTCTTCATCGGTCAGATTCTCTTTCGTCTCAAAGACCATGCTTTACCCAGCTATCCACTTCTGGTCCTCACGGAGCCGTTCACCTCGAAGGATCGCCCGGCGGCAGGATTGGGGTCCTCCTTGCCGCAACTCCCCCGACAGATACTTCCTCGGGCGCCCTTTTTCGGGTTCTATTATATAAAAATGAGATTATATTAATTTGATTGAATAGATCCGGCGGCCCGCCGGGGCCTCCCGGCAGCGATAACAGCCGTTCGAGGGTAGAATCCCCCGTGACCGGGAAGGGGTGATTCCCCCGGCCCCTCAACTCCCCGACGACCACGGTGTCCTGAAGTCGGCACAGAGGGGCAGCCCGCCGTCGACGTAGAGCGTCTGCCCGGTGCTGTAGGCGGCCTCGCCGGATGCCGGGAAAGCGAAGACCGCGGCAATCTCCCCTGGCCGGGCACCTGCTAAAACCGGCGGTATTCCGCCCGTTCCGGGCACCTGCGGTCCGGGTGGGCTATGAAGATCTTGGCCGAGGTTCAGCGCCACTCCTCGATCACTCTCCGGACGAGCGCCCTCCGGTCCGGCTTCCCGGCGGTGAGCGCCTGGAACTTCTCCTCGTAGGCCGGCTTTTCGATCGAGTAGAACGTCCCGAGTGGGATCGGAGCCTCCCGGTCGTAGTCCCACTCCCGGATCTTTCCAAGAGCGCTCTCGAACCTGCCCGTCTCGACCTCGCCCTCCTGCATCTCGTAGGCGTGAGTGTTGTAGTAGTCGGTCAGGTTGAAGTAGGTCGCACAGATCTGGAGGACGTCGATGAACGAGAAACCCCGGTGCATGATCGCCTCCTTGAAAAGGTCCTTGAGGTGCCGGATCTTCTTCGTATAACCCCGCGCGATGTGAGTGGCCCCGGCGGCGAGCATCACCTCCAGGGGGTTTAAGGGGTGCTCCGTGATCCCGCCGGGGGTGGAGCGGCCGCGAAACCCGAAGGGTGACGTGGGGGTGTACTGCCCCGTCGTCAGCCCGTAGACCCGGTTGTCGTGGACGATGACCGTGATATCGCTGTTCCGTTTGGCCGCGAAGATGAGGTGGTCGAGTCCCTCGGCGTAGATGTCGCCGTCCCCGACGTGGCAGATGATCTTCAGGTCCGGGTTTGCGAGGCGTATCCCGGTGGCTGCCGGTATCGACCGCCCGTGAATGCCGTAGAAACCGTTGATGGTTAAGTAGTCGACCAGTTTCCCGTGACACCCGATGCCGCCGAGGAGGACGAAGTTCTGGAGTGGTATCCCCTCCTCCTCCGAGAGTTCGGCGATCGCCGACTTCATCATGTGCTGGATCGAGAAGTTGCCGCACCCGGGGCACCAGGTGTTCTCTGCCGGGCTGATGAGTTCGCCGGCCGGCTTTCCGGCAAACTGCTCCGGGCTCATGCGATCACCTCCCCGAGTCTCGCCGCGAGTTCGTCGACTGCAAACGGCCGCCCGTCGTACTTCAGGACCGGGCGGCCGGGGTCGAAGCCCTGTTGCCGGAGGAGGCGGGCAAGTTGTCCGGTGGCGTTGTTCTCGACGCACACGACTCTCCCCGCCCCGATCATCGCCTCCTTCCAATGGCGGACGGGGAACGGCGCAAGAACGAGCGGCTGGACGACCCGCGCCCCAAACTGTTCGGCAGCCTCGATGCATGCCCACTTCTCCGACCCCCAGCATACGATCGTCGTCCCGGCATCCCGGGGGCCGTAGGCCTTCACCGTGGGATAGGTCGCGAGCTCCGCCTTCAGGCTCTCGCCTTTCTGGAGCATCTTCTCCTGTAGCAGCCTCACGTCCTCCGCCGTCTCCGTGGTGAGCCCGGTCTCGTCGTGAGCGTAACTGTTCACCCTGACGACGGCGCCTTCCCTCCCCGGGAACGCGAGCGGCGATACCCCGCCTTGCTCCCGGGCATACCGGCGGTACTCCCCGGTCCCGTCCCAGAGCACCGGCTCCTGTTCGAGGGGCGGGGTGACGGCCTCGATATCAAAGGAGTAGCCGCCTTCTGCAAGGGTTTTGTCGGTGAGGATGATCGCGGGGACCTGATATCTCCAGGAGAGCATCAGGGCGGTCGCCGACCAGGTGTAGGCTTCTTCGAGGTCTCCGGGAGCGACGACGAACCGGGGGAACTCTCCCTGGCCTGCGTTCAGGACGAAATGGAGATCGCTCTGGGCGGTGTAGGTCGGCATGCCGGTGCTCGGCCCCGGCCTCTGCCCCATCACGATCGTCACGGGGATCTCCGACATCCCGGCGAGCGAGAGTCCTTCGGTCATCAGGCAGAACCCGCCTCCCGATGTGCCGACCGCCGCCTTCTCGCCTGCATAGGCGAGCCCGAGGGCCATCAGTATGACGCTGATCTCGTTCTCGGGGTGGATAACCTTGATGGCGAGGTCTTCGGCGCGCCGGGCAAGGAAGTGGAGGAGGTTCGATGACGGGGTCATCGGGTAGGCGACGTAGGACTCAAGCCCGCCGTAGACGAGCCCGAGCCCCGTGACCTCGTTTCCCGTCAGGACCGGGAGTGCCGGGTGATCGAGCGGCTCAACGGTGAAGACCTCACCGGCGGCATCGTAGCCCCGGCGGGCGACCCTGAGGTTTGCCTCAAGGTGCTTTGCGGGGACGGTCGCCCGGAGAACGTCCTCGTAGATTGCCCGGTCGATGCCTGCAACTCGTGCAAGCGCCCCGAGCATTGCGGAGTTCCCGGTGATCGGGGGCGCCTTCTCTTCTTTGATGATCCGGTCGATCGGGAGGCCGTAGCCCTCGCCTCTCACCGCCTGCGAGGCGTCGTAGATGACAGTCGTGCCGCCGCGAATCCGTTCCTGGTGATTATCGATACTCTTCTGGTCGAAGGCGAGAAGGACGTCGACCGGGGTGCGGTGCGCTCCTATTCTTCTCTCCGAGGCCCGGATGATGGCGAAGTTGTGCCCCCCCCGGATGAGCGAGGGGTAATCGAAGTACATGTAGGTGCGGTAACCGAGGCGGGAGAAGAGGCCGGCGATGGAGAGACCTGCCGTATTGATACCCTCCCCGGCCTTTCCGCCGATCAGCACGGAGTATTCGCTCATGGTAATCAGGCGTGTCATGCCCTGTCTGCTTATATATTGTACCCTGGTCCTTTCACCGTACAACCGGCGACGCCGTCTCGTCGAAGGGGTTACTCCGCATCGCAAGCGAGAAGAGGTAGGGGTAATTCTGCTGGAGATACTCCACGTAGGTGACGGGCCATTGCCCGAAGAACAGGGCATATTTTACGGTATAGATGGCGCTGGGAGGGCGATCAGGGCGATCCCAAGCCTTACTTCCCGTATCCGGAGGTTCTGGGGCATGCTGGGGCCACAACACTGCGCCGGGAAAATAAAGGTTGGGCCCCGGGCGGCCTTCAGACCCGGAGGCGTGACGGTTTTGGCACCTCAAGAGGCGCCGGGACCTTCTGCCGCTCCGTGATCTCCGCCTCGACCCAGGCGGTCAGGTCGAGCAGGCCAGCCTCGAGGGTGATCTTCGGCTCGTAGCCGAGGGTCTCCCGGGCGCGGCTGATATCCGCGATGCAGTGGCGGATATCCCCGACCCGGCTGGTCCCTGTGACTGTGGGGGAGAGGTCCTGCCGCCCGGTTATCGCCGCAAACCGATCGGTGACGGTCCGAAACGTGTAGGGGCGGCCGCTCCCTATGTTGAACGTCTCCCCCCGTGCTCCGGGGGCCTCAAGAGCCAGGCGGAAGGCACGTGCCACGTCGTAGACGCTCACGAAGTCGCGCTGCTGGTAGCCGTCCTCGAAGAGGTGCACCGGGAGACCCTGGAGCAGGCGGGATGCATACTCGGTCAGCATGCCGGAGTACGGGTTGGCATACCCCTGGTGCGGGCCGTAGACGGAAAAGAGCCGGAGGATGGCCGTCGGGATGCCGTAGGATTCACCGATCATCCTGCACATCTCCTCCTGGTCATACTTGGAGATGGCGTAGACCGAGAGCGGTGATACCTCCTTCGTCTCCGGTGTGGGGAGGGGATAGATCACCTCACCGTCCGGGCTCCGGGGCTCCCAGTCCCCCTTCGCCACCTGCCCGGTCGAGCGCCGGATCTTAGGGTAGGTGGTGCCATTGTACGAGCAGTATAGACCTTCCCCGTAGACGGCGCTGCTTGAGGCGACGATGAGCCGCTCGACTGGATGGTCCAGTAAGGCTTCGAGGAGGACGGCGGTCCCGGCGGTGTTGACGCTCATGTACTTCTCGATCTGGTACATGCTCGACCGTTCCCCGACGACCGCAGCCAGGTGAATGACGGAGTCGACTCCTTCCAGGGCCTCCTGGACGCGTTGAGGGTCCCGGATATCACCGACCAGGAGCTCGGCTCGTGGGTCGAGATGACCGGGTCGTTGCCGCTCGGGGCCGTGCACCCTTGGTATCAGGTTGTCGAGGGTGCGGACCCGGTAGCCATGCTGCAGCAGTTCTGTTGTGAGGTGCGACCCGATGAATCCCGCCCCCCCGGTGATGAGGAGGGTCGGACTGGTATCCGTAGGCATGATGTATCAGGCACACCTGATGCGCTCTTCGCATTAAATATTATCGCGAGTGATAAATATTATCAAATGATGTTGATTTTCAGTATCCATCGACTCTGGGATTGTTTCTGGTCATCGACGGCGTCTCTCACCTCGGGTGGAGAGGGGGGCGGTGTGGTGCCGGGCTCCCCCGCCCCTACAGTTCCGTGCTCACGAATCGAGGACCGCTTCAGCCGCGTCACGGTAAGCCCGCATCACGTACGGTATGCCGGAGACCGTCTCTGCCTCCTCGGTCAGCGCCATCAGGTCGCTCCGGGCGACCGTCCCGAGGCTGAAGTTCCGGGTTCCGGCCATGATCTGCTGGAGCCCCGTCCTGAACTTCTGGGTGTAGGTGTAGACCCCGACCGCACCGAGCGGGATCTCGTCGATCCGGCCGGGGTACTTCTCCCGGAGCTCCTCGTAGCAGACGAAGATCTCCTCCCTGGTGCGGCCGTACTTCGAGATAGTCTTTGGGAGTTCTCCTGCCTCAAGCCACTTTGCAATGTTCTTGCCGACCATACCGGGGATCATGAGGCCGCGGCCCATGCAGACGGCCCGGACGTGGGGGCTCCCCATGGCAAGCGCCTTGAAGACGTTTGCTTCGTCGGCAAACCCACCGGCGACGGCGATATCCGGGACCCGGATGCCCCGCTCCCGGAGCCGCTCGCAGAACTGGTAGGCAAGGGACTCGATGTAGAAGGTCGGGATACCCCACTCGTTCATCATCGGCCAGGGGCTCATCCCGGTGCCGCCGGGTGCGCCGTCGATGGTGAGGAGGTCGATCTTCGCTTCGGCGCCGTAGCGGATTGCCATAGCGAGCTCGACGGCCGAGTAGGCACCGGTCTTGAGGGTGACCCGCGTAAAGCCGATGTCACGGAGCCGGTCGACCTCTTCGAGGAAGCCTTCCCGGGTGACGAAACCCACCCGGGAGTGACGCTCGAACTCCTTTAAGGCGCCGTCCCGGAAGGCCGCCTGCACGCCGCGGATCCCCGGGTCCGGGAGGACGATGTAGCCCCGATCTTTTAACTGATTCGCCTGGGTGAGGCTGGCGACCTTAATCTCGCCGCCGATGCACTTTGCGCCCTGCCCCCACTTCAACTCGATCGTATCGAGGTTGTGCTTTGCGGAGACATACTCGGCCGTCCCAAGCCGCGTGTCCTCCACGTTCAACTGCACCAGAAGTTCCCCGTACCGATCATGGAACTTCCGGTAGGTCTCGATGCGCCGGTCCATCTCGGGGGACCTGCTGACCTTACCGTTGTGGTCGAGCACCAGCCCCGGGTCGACACCGCAGACGTTCTCCCCGCAGACGAGCGTGATGCCCGATATGGCGGCCCCGACGGCGAACTGCTCCCAGTTCTCCCGGGCGCTCTCGGTCGATCCGAGCGCCCCGGTGAAGATGGGGAGCCGCATCGGGACTTTTGTGTTCCACCCGTACTCGGTCCGGGTGTCGGCGGTGTGGAATACCGCTGTGTCGGGGCCGGCCTCGATGCCTTCAGGCAGCCCCTTTGCCCCCCTTGCGTAGCCCTGGATGTTCAGGTGCGAGTAGTCGACCGGGTAGTTCTTATCCGCGCCGGCCGTGACCTCGCCGAACGGGCCGGGGTAGAGCACTTCTCTGCCCCGGAAGGAGGCGAGCCAGATCTCGCAGGCTCCCTTGCACCCGTCGACGCACCGGGTGCAGATGCCGGACATGGGCACAACGTCCCGGGACCGGTTGCTCGTTCCCGTCGCCTCATTCGCGTTCGGTCTTCGCAGGTTCATTGTTGCACCTCTATGTGTCTAGATAGAACGTTCCTTCCTGCGAATATAAAACTTTCCGTTGTGATCGTCCGGATAGGAACCGGACCTAGCCCTCCTGGTCTTTCTCCTGTTGCTGTCCTGGCCTGAGTGAGGCTCCCGCCGGGCTGCCTATTCAGCAGCGACATCGGATATTTAGACCATTGTATCCCTGATATGTTGCGAGCATGACGAAAGAGTGAAATACCTTGATGTGCATGGATGGTTTATGAACTTCAGGTTGCTATCTGCTCTGATCGTGCTTCTGCTCGCATTTTCGTTCAGCGCTGCCTGCACGGGCTCGGGCAGCGACGCCGGGCCATCCACGACAGAGACTCCGACGGCTGCGGCAACTCCCGTGCCGACGACCCAGGTCTCGCTCGCCCCCGGCCCGACGCAGACGGTGCCGCCGGGAAAGGAGATTGAGTTCCAGATTACGGGCGGATACCCCTCGCGGGTTACGAACGATCTGTATATCGCGTTCCGTGGCGGCAAAGGCCAGGACTTCATAAAGAACATCGATCTCCGTGTGACCAAGTCGACCGGGGAGGTCGTCACCGAGACGATGCGGGCGGTCATCGGCGAAGAACGTGTTATCCACAACGCACAAGGTGAGAACCGGGTTGAGATAACCGTCTCCCTCGTCACGGGAGGTTCTTACAAGGTTAAGGACGAGATTGTGAAGGTTCCGTAACCTTCAGGTTCTCTTTTTCTGTGGCGGGAGAGGTCTCTCCCGCTCTCATTGCTTCTCAACGCTCCACCGTACAAGTAGGCCGTCATCGAGCCGAATGGTCTCGATGATGCGCAATCGAGCAAAATCCGCCTCCCGGAGAAACCCGGCACCGTCTGCCGGCGTGGGGGCATCCTTACCGCCGATGACGATGTTGCCGATGAATGTCTGGAGTTCGTCGACGAGCCTCTGCTCAAAAAGCGCCCAGATCAGGGTTCCGCCCCCCTCGACCATCAGGCGCCGGACACCCTGCCGGTACAGTTCCTCGAGCAGGGCCACAAGATCGACGGTTTCATCACCGGCGACGACGACGACGGCGTGCTCCCCGAGGGTCTCCGCCCTCTCCCGGGGTGCTGCACCCGAGACGGCGACGATACGCTTCCCGGTCCCCTTGTGGAGGATATCCGCATCAACAGGTGTTCTTCCTCTGCTGTCTACCACGACACGGATGGGATGCTCATCCCTCCCGGCCGCTACACGCTCGGCCCGGAGTTCCGGTGACTTGACGGTGAGTGAGGGGTTGTCAGCGAGCACGGTGCCGATGCCGACCATGATGGCATCGCTCTCCGCCTTGATCCGGTCAACACGTGAGAAATCCCCACTCCCCGAGATCCTCACCTGCCGCCGCTCTCGTGTTGATATCTTCCCGTCAGCGCTCATGGCGACGTTGACGAAGACAAACGGGCGCATATTCCAGGGTTATGCGGCGATCCTCATATATGCTCTCCCTGGAAGCGGTACGGAACCCCTGCGGCCCTTGCCCCATCCCCTCCGGGACCGGAGAAATATTCGATAGTGGTTCCCTTTTGGGAACATATTATATTTCTTTTTGGGAAACATTATTTATGTCCTGCAACAGGATTCCGAATGGTTTATATATATTCCCCGGATAACCCTTTGTATCTTCCATGTCCGTAAACCGGTGCTTATCGAACCATTTCCAGGAAGGCCACTTTACCGGAACGGACATCGTCAAAATGATCGTGATAGTATCATTTTCGGCGATATCGCTCATGCTGACGGCGGCTGCACCGGATTACAGTGTTTATCCTGTCTGCCCCCTGATCTACTGTATCCCCATACTCCTTGTCGCTCTCTGGTTCCCTCGCCAGGCGCTCCAGGTGACCGCACTCCTGGTTGTTGGGTTCGCGCTCATACGGACGTATCTGTCAGCCCTTGGCTTTACCGTAGACTTCGTTATGACGGGGTTGCACATGATGCTCTTCTTCTGGGTCTTCGGGGCCACGACCCTCTTCTCGCAGGACTCCCGTCTGATCGCCTCCCGGTGCAGGCAGGTTGTTGAGAATACTTGCGACGCAAAGTTTCTCTGCGACCCTGAAACCCTCCGGCTGCTCTGCATCAGCAGGCGGTGTGCCGATATGCTCGGTTACGCACCCCACGAACTCATCGGCATCCCGGCGGAGAAGTTCTGGGCGGATGAGAGCAGCAAGGCCCGGTTCATCGAGGAGATGAAACGGGAAGGCTACGTCGGGAATGTGGAGACGACGTTTTGGGCACGTAACGGCGATGTCCGTCAGGTCCTCATCTCCTGCAGGGCGCTGATCGCCGAGAACCTCTTCGAGTGCACGATCGTGGATACCGGCAGACTCGGGGATGGGCAGGCCGATCTCATCCAGTCAAACGGGCGCCTGACGGAACTCATCCACCAGTCAAACGATATCTTCTTCATGCAGGATATTACGGGCCGCATCCTCCACTTCTCCTGGCAGCGCGCCTCTGAGCACGGGATCTCTCCCGACGATCTCATCGGACGGGGCGTGGATGCCATCCTCCCCGGTGACCTTGCCGCGCAACACATGGAATGGGTTCGTAAAGTGGTTGATGAACAGGAGAATGCCCGTTACGACCTCGACCTGGAACTGGCGGGAGCCTGTCATACCTTCTCCGTCACAATCGCTCCCTGCCCCGGGGCGGACGGCGACCTCATCGGCATCGTAGGGTCGGCACGCGACACCACCGAGATGCGGCGGCAACAACTTTCCTGCAGGCAGATGGCGTGGGAGGTTGACCAGTGGAAGGGGCTCGTCACCACCCTGTCCCACGAACTGCGCACGCCATTGCAGCCACTCATCGGCTATCTCCAGATGATCGTCGAGAATCCAGGAGACTACGGTATCGCGGGTGAGGCGGAGAAGCACCTTGCGACCTGCCTCGAGTGCGCCCGACAGGAGCAGGCGGTGGTTGAGAGAATGGTCGAGTTGAGTCTGCTTACGATGGACCATATCGACCTGACCCTCCACAATATTCAGCTCCGCCAACTCATCGATTCCGTCATTTCCGGCGGCGGATACGATCGGGAAGCCCGGTTCAGCAATGAAATACCGGAGACCGCCCACATATTAGGGGATCCCGACCGGCTTTATCTGGCGGTGGAGAGCCTGGTATCGAATGCGGTTAAGTATAGTAAACCGCCAGAGAATGTATGGATCCGCTACGTGGAGTCAAATGAGAACCATTATATTATGGTGTGCGATAATGGCATCGGTATCCCCGCGGATATCATACGATCGATCTTTGGGCCGTTCTATATCGGGGGCGCCGAGAAACTGGGCCGAAACAGCGGCAGAATATGCCCGGGACTCTCGATCGCGAACAAGTATGTCCAGCTGCATGGAGGGGAGATAACAGTGACGAGTGTGGTGGGCGAGGGGAGCACCTTTACCATCAGGATACCCAGGGAGGTGTGAATAGTGGGAAACAAGATTATGGTCGTCGACGATGATCTGCCGACGCTGGAAGTAATGGAACTGCTGCTCAAAAAGATCAACCGTGAACCACTTCTGGTTCACAACGGGTGGGATGCCCTGCGGCTGCTCAAGAAAGAGAAGCCCGCGCTTATCATCCTCGACGTGATGATGTCCCCCATTGACGGGTGGCAGTTCCTGGAGGAACTGAAGCGGAATGAGGAACTCAAGGATATCCCGGTCCTGCTCTTTACAGCAAAACATGTCTGGCCAGAGGAGTATTCGAGGTATGCAAATGATATCGTCGGTGTCCTGGAGAAACCCATCTCGCTTGCCGAATTGAAGACGGCGCTGGAGAGAGTCCTTCCCCGGGATGCCTCTTCCGGCACAGACGATGACAACGCCCGCTATACACCGCAGATCCGGAGCAAATAACCTCTTATTTCGGCTCGCAGCCTCGTCGGAATCCCATTTCCGGGACTGGCGGACCCGGGCAGGAAGATACCATACCCGGCAGAGTGACGGAGTTCTGGTCGACTCCTTCCTATCCGGGCTGCTGACCCCTCTACCGAAAGGCATTTTATTGGCCGGAGGTGTATTACCGGGCAGTGGTTCTCTGATGATCGTTACGGACCTCCCCGGTTGTCCTTCCCTCAAGGAGTACCGGCAGATTGTGGGAGCCGAGCGTTTTTTGGCAGTCGAAGAGCTTGCCGAGCGTCTCTCCGGCATCAAGATGCAGGAGATCAACTCGACCCGCCACGGGGGCGGCGTCGCGGAGATCCTGATCTCATACGTCCCGTTCCTCAACGCGCTCGGTCTTGAGACGACCTGGAGCGTCATGGAGGCCGAACCTGCATTCTTCGACGTCACCAAAACCCTCCACAACTTCCTCCAGGGCCGCGACGGGTTCTCACCGTCGATGGTCGAGACCTACTGGGAGGCCCAGCGGCGGAACGAGGGCCTGATTGAGGATGATTGCGACGTTGTTACCGTCCACGACCCCCAGCCGCTCGGCCTGGTGGAGTTCCTGACGAGCAGGGAACTCGAACAGAAGAGGCTCCTCTGGCGGTGCCACGTCCAGCTGGAGACGGTCCCCACCGGGACCGTGGGGAGTATAGGAAACATCATGCGGAGACTGGTCGAGAAGTACCATGCAAGTATATTCTCCAGTTTCCAGTACCTCCCCCTCTGGAGCGTGCCGAGTTTCATCATCCCGCCGTTCATCGACCCCCTCTCCGAGAAGAACCGCGACCTTCCTGCGGCCGAGATCGACGCCACCCTGGAGAAATACGGTATCGACCCGGAAAAGCCGATCGTCACCCAGGTCTCCCGCTACGATGTCTTCAAGGACCCGGTCGGCGTCATCCAGGCGTTCCGGAGGGTCCGCCAGAAGACCCCCTGCCAGCTTGTCCTCGTCGGCGGGCGGGCTTGTGACGACCCTGAGTGTTTCCTCGTCCTGCGCGAAGTCCGCGAGACGGCCGAGGACAACCCCGACATCCATATCCTCGACCTCCCGCCGGATAGCCACCGGGAGATCAACGCACTCCAGCGGGCGTCAGACGTGATCGTCCAGAAGTCCATCAAAGAGGGGTTTGGGCTGACCGTCACGGAGGGGCTCTGGAAGGGGAAACCCGTCGTCGGCGGGAACGTCGGCGGCATACCGCTCCAGATCCGAGACGGCTGGAACGGTTACCTGGTCTCGACGGTCCAGGAGACCGCTGACCGGATCCTCCACCTCCTCCGGCACCCGGAGTTGGCCCTCGAGATGGGAAAGCGAGGCAGGGAGTTCGTGCGGGAGTATTATCTCCTTCCCCGGGGCGTGCAGGATCACCTCGCCGTCGTCGACCAGGTGAAGAACGGCAGGATCACCGCCCGGGATAGCGTCATCTGCTACCACCCGCAGGTGGTGACGAGCAGGATGGCTGCGGGTGCAGCCCGCTACTGACGCGGGTGCTAGATACCTTGACATCCTCCGGGTGGGAGGTGAGAAACGCATGAAGATAACAGTTGCCAGCGCGGGTTCCGGGGGGTTCGACGATACCGTCTCGCCGGTCTTCAGGGCGTCGCCCTCGTTCACCCGTGGTCGACGTAGAGGGCCAGGAGATCCTAGGGTGGAGATCGTCGCAAACCCGACGGAATGCGTGCTCGGCGGGGGCGGCACGGCCCGCACGCGACCTCGCCGGCTCCCGGTCACGTGATCGGGATCTCCCTTCCCCCGGGCCCTGGCCGGCCCCTCATCTTTGTGAGGCGCACCTCAAGGACGCCGTTCTTGAAACTGGTGCTCGCCCCTTCGCTTATCACGCTCGCCGGCAGGCGTACCAGCCGGCTCAGGGTGCCGTCCCCGCGTTCATGGATGGAGTAGCCTCCCGGCCCTTCCGCGGCCGGCGCGGTACGTCTTGCCGTTATCCGCAGGGTCTGCGGGTTGAGCAGGCTGATCATGATCGCGTCCTTCTCTGCACCCGGCAGTTCGGCGACCACGATCACCTCCTTCTCGTGGTCGAGGATATCGACCCTGAAGTCTGCGGATAGGCCGGGGAAATCGCGGCTGCCCCCGCGGGAGATCGGTGGCAGCCTGCCGCCCGACGTATCCCGGTTCTCCCGGTCGTTCACTCTCTCGTTGATGCCCCGCCTACCGGGGCTGGAGGGATCGTCTTCTCTTCCTGTCATGGCTGTTGCCTCCTGCAGTCCGACGGCCGTTAGGCGGCCCGTCCGGTGATCCCTCTCGATCCGGTATACTTAACCTTTTTTGCCGAAGATATGCGCGCCCGGGACCGGGGATTCGGCCTTGCCCCGGCTCCCGATGGCTACGGGATCGTATGGACGGCGAGTGCCATCCCTGGTGGAGGTAATTACCGGTTCAGTTGTGTTTTCCGGGGTCGTTGCACCCGGTGATGCACTTCTCCCGGATCCGCACCTCTGGTGATGTATACGTTCCGGTCTCCCGGCGGCCCGGTGCGGTTCCGGGCCGAATAGTTCTCCAGGTATCGGCGGCAGGATTGGCAGAGCGGCCGGGAGAGATAGTTTACGCGGTTCCCCCTCTTGCCCGTTAAGTTTTTGTGGCGTGACCGGTATGGTGGGAGGCCCCCCGGTTTCCCGGGGTGCGGGGTGATCGGAACAGTTCGATGTCTTTCGCCGCTGCATCGCCGGAGTATCCGTACTGATGGAATCGGTGGGGTTATGGAGGAGGGAGAATGGCTCAGTTTAAACCCTTTGAGATGGAAGGCATGCCGATCGAAGAGCAGCCCATGAACTGGAAGGATATGGTCAAGGCCCCATACGACAAGAAGGCGGTCGACGCCTACACCCGGACCCGGATCATCCTCATGAACGGCATCGAGAACAACGCCGTCCTTATGTCACACGCTATCGAGCGGATGCACCCGGACCCCGAGGTGAAGAAGTCGATGGCCCTGATGCGCCGGATCGACTCCCAGCAGCAGGTGGCGGTCAACTGGCTCAACCCGGCGGACCAGTCGGTCATCGAGACCACGCTCGGCTACGAGCAGGTGGCAGTCGACCTTACCGCGAACCTGGCGAAGAATGAGCCGGATCCCTACGTGAAGCAGACGCTGGACTTTGCGCTGCTCGAGGACTTCGACCACCTCTACCGCTACAGTTGCCTCTACGACTACATCGAGGGCGGCGACCCCGAGGCGATCGTCCAGGGTAAGACCGAGGTCAAACCGGGCCGGCCGACGAGCATCGAGCACCGTCACCCCGACGACTCGATGCGGAAGCACTACGACAAGGACACGGCCGACATCAAGACGAAGATGAACTACAACACGATCGTCTCGGGGGAGCAGCAGACGATGCTCTTTTACCGGGCGCACGGGTCCATGTACCCCGAGGAGATCGCGCGGCAACTCTACGCGGAGATTGCGGAGATCGAGGAGCAGCACGTGACCCAGTATGGGCTCCTTGGCGATCCGCGGGAGACGATGCTTGAGAAGATGGCGATGATCGAACTCAACGAGGCCTACAACTACTACTCCTGCGCACAGACCGAGAGCGACCCGAGGATCCGGGGGATCTGGGAACTCTTCACGAGGATGGAGGTCGCGCACTTCTCCGAGTGTGCCCGGCTCATCAAGAAGATCGAGGGGCGCGATATCCGGGATATCATGCAGGCCGATATCATCGAGCCGCTGATCGTCTTTGAGTCGAACAAAGACTACGTCAACAGCGTCATCGCAAACCAGCTCGATCTTGCGCCCCACAACATGGAGTACGTGCGGATGCGGGACCTCCCGGACGACTGGGCGAGTTTCGGCTATCAGCGCGCCATGAACGCGAAGGGCGTCCCGAGCGAGGAGGTCGTCGGCAAAGCGGGCCGGGAGCTTGCACAGCGCGACCAGGCGGAGAACGTCAAGAGAGTCAAGCAGGAGATGGCCCGCCGGGTGGAGAAGGGCATGGCGGCGGTGCCGGCCCGGTGAATATCTTTTTTGCGTGACGGCTCCGCGGGAGCCCCCACGGGTCGCACCACTAACCGTGATTCCGGCACCATATCGAGCCCCGTTCAACTCACGCGAAGATGCGAAGTCCGCGGGGTGGCGATCCACCTCCCAAACCCGGACACACAAATTAAGGTGAAATAGCCCACTATAGCCCCGCACGAGAACACGAGGAGACGACTTCTTTGCGGCGAACGCTGGACCGCTCCCGGCAAACCTACACCGGATCTGGTCATCCGCCCACGATCAGGCCGATTCATTTCTGATCCGGATGCCTTCCCGCATAAGAAGATCAACGTCTTCCCTCCGGCTGCGATGATCGGCGATACGGGTACCTCAGTTCCCCGGCAGAGCGCCTCGTGCTCCGCGGGCAAAGGCCAGGGTTTTCTCAGGGTCGCGAAGACCGTCTTTCTTGACGCCGGTATGCACGTCGACCCCGTATGGGCGGACGCTCCGTATCGCCTCTGCAACATTCTCCGGCTTGAGTCCTCCTGCGAGTATTACAGGGATTGCTGATTTTGCCACGATCTGCGCGCTGATATTCCAGTCGTGAGGGATTCCTGTCCCCCCGATCTTCTCCTGGGTCCGGGTGTCGAGGATGAGGGCATCGGCGTAGGGCTCATAGAGTTTCGCTGCCGCTATAGCCGACTCACCCGTCACGTGAACGGCTTTCACGATCTTCAGGTACGGGAGAGCATCCCGGATGACAGGTATCCCGGACGGCTCGACGGCATCCTGGATCTGCAGCGTCGTGCAGCGCGAATCTTTCACCAGTCCGATGAGGTCCTCCGTATCCCTGAGGTGGGTGACTGCGACCGGTTCGATGAACGGCGGGAGCTCTCGTATCATCTCCGCCGCTTCTGCCGGGGTTACGACATCGGTGCTCTGGTAGGTCACGCCCATGATGAAACCCACGGCATCGCAGCCTGCATCGATTGCACACCGCATATCCGCAAGGCTTGCCGTCCCGCAGAATTTGACACGCATCAGATCCTCTTTGTCGTTATGGGCAGATGGAATATCCGCAGAGGCGACGATCACACGGTGCATCCGTAACGACAGATGATTCAGTTGTAGAGGGTGTAAGAAAAGTTGCTCGAAGTGCCCCCGCCCGGATTACGACCAGGGAAGTTCCAAATCCTTATTACGGGTGAGCGCGCATAGGTGACTATGCCACAGCCAAACAAACCCTTCTACAACGGCCAGATCCGGTATGGATACCAGGTGTCCCTGGAGTCCGGGATTGAGAAAGGGACTATCACCGACCGCGACCGGAAGCTCATTCTGGAATATGTCGAGGAACGGAAGGTCGTCAAGGATCTCTCGCTCGCGAGGATCAACAAGATTGTCTCTCATCTGGTTGGATGGCGGAAGTTCCTTACAGTCCCATTCTCCGAGGCTACGATCACGGATATCTACGCCGCCATCACTGCTCTCAAGGGGGGAGTGAGCATCAAGGGGATACCCTTCTCCCAGAATACCATCCACGATTATATCCGCGTTCTGAAGCCCTTTCTCCATTGGCTGAATGAGGAGGGGCATAACGAGCTCAATACCACTAAAATCCGAAAAATTCAGTCCCCACCGGTGGATCGAGACACCAAAAGTCCAGACGATCTCCTCACCGTGAGGGAGGTAGAGCAACTCCTCGAAGCAGCCAAGGATCTCAGAAACCGGGCAATAATCGGAGTCCTTTATGAATCTGGGTGCCGGATAGGCGAACTCGGGCGCCTCCAGTGGAAGGATGTTATTTTCGATGAATACGGCACTAAGTTGTATCTCACTGACAATAAGACCAAAAAGCGAAGGTATTCGCGGTTAACGCTTGCAGCCTCCTATCTTGCAGCCTGGAAGGTCGAGTATCCCGGCTCCCCCTCGGGTGATAACCTCGTCTTCATCTCCCAACAACATAACAGGCTGGAGTATAACGCCTTCCTCCGCATACTTCAGCGAACCGGGAAGGCTGCTGGGATACAAAAGAACGTGCATCCCCACATCCTCCGATCGTCACGGATCACGCATATGGTCTCCCAGAACTATCAGGAGAGCGTCATTAAGAAAAGCATGTGGGGGAATTTGAAGACCGATATGTTCGAAACCTATGTGAAGTTAGGCGAAGGGGACATTGATGCTGAGTTCCTGGAAAAGGCCGGAGTCGCGATGAAGGCGGATACTGCCGATGAACTCAAGGCTCGGCCATGCCCGAACTGCCATACAGTGAACGCCCCAACCTTTGACCACTGTTATAAATGTGGGTGGGCTCTGTCGCCCGAAGCGATCGCCCGGACGAATGATCTCAAAGGGCAGATTGAGGGGACGGAAGCATACCAGATGCTTGAGGCGATGCGCGACCGGCCAGAGTTATTCGACTCATTCCTCGCAAACTTCGACCAACTACTATTAGAGCGGCTAAAGATGATGGGGCTCGGCTCTCAAACTGCAGGTGTTGGGTTATAATAGCCCGGCACCCACAAAGCCCAGCAAAGATCAAATTGTGCCAGTTATTACTTGCGTAGGAGGGTGAGGACTCTTGGCGTACAGAACCTTTTGATAAGGTATATATGCCAATAGGTATTTAATATCCTCAAACGCATCGAACGTGCCAGGGGTTCCACTGTTCTTTATAATCCTCATGATAACGGCACACGAACCAAGGACTACCATATGCGAAACGTAAGGAGAGATAAAAGATGGTCAAAGAATTCGAACTCGGTCTGACACTTGAGGGCGATCAGATCCAAAGGTTTGAGGAATATATACGGAACCCTACTTGTACGGATTTAGGGATCGAAATCGTCCGGAAAGCGGTTCTTGATGCCAGAGCAGGGAAGTTTCAACGGAGATAAACCCCAAAAAATCCCTTGGGATGAATTGAAAGTCCAATCCATTTGCGGGGATATAGATCCGTCTTCGTTTTTTTGCCAAGATGAGAAACTAAACGAATTTTTATACCGTCGTGCATATTTGGGACACAGGTATTGCGTCTCTGTGACTCATCTCGTCATATATAATGATGCTCTTGTAGGCTTTTTTTCCCTCGCAAATGGGATGATAAATAAAGGAAAAGTGCAAGAATTCCATAGAAAAATAGGATTTCAACATGACTATCCGGTATTAAAGATTGTAAGATTGGCTACACACAAAGATTATGAAAACCGAGGAATTGGAACTTTTATGATATACCAGGCAATTGGAACGGCTGAAACAATTTCGGCAATGTCTGGTTGCAAATTTGTCGCTGTAGATGCCAAAGTCAAATCGGCACAGTGGTACCTCTCGCGTGGATTTAAAGGCGCAGACCCCCCAGAAAAATGGAGTACTAACCCTGAGAGCACAGTTCCCTTGTACCTTGATTATAAGGGTGTTTTCGAAAAAACAAGCCCTACGGGGGCCCACATTGATCCATCCACAAATTAGAGCAGCAAATTTGTTTTCACACCCAAGGATGATGCAGGGTATCTCTCCTCAGTAGATCATTCCATTCAGTCAGATGACTCACCGAAAACAGACATATAAATGGATTCTTTTTCGTGCACAGAGCGTTATATGAAAACTAGAAGGAGATTGCGCATTTTTAAGACACATTTTATTAGACAAGCATTATCTACTCAGTCGCCTCTGGATGTCGTCTTCGAGCGTTTGGAGATCATGCGCGATGTCGTCCGACAACTGCGGGGCATATTTTTTAATGATCGTAATTGATCTCAAGGCAAACTCCAATTCGAGTCGTGCCTGTTCGTATTTTCTAGTCTCGTCCTCAATTTTATCACACAATTCAATTAGTATCTCTGCATCAATCTGTTTGTTTCTGCCATCCTCCAATGTTCAACACCCCCTGGTCTTCGTAGGTATTTTTTCAGAACCGCCCAAATTGTGATCTAAGGTCAGATCTCGTCCAGTCCTCGATAAATCACCTCATTCAATAAATGGTTTGGTTGTAATTAAAGTGCTCCTTGGTCATCACAGCCTCGCGAGCGCCTCGAAGATGGCCCGGTCTTCCTCGAGGATCCGATCAAGGACCCTCTCAACTCTGGGGGGAGCTTGGGGGTTTCACCCTCCTCCCTCCCATCCATCTCACCGGTCATCTCGCTCATTGCTACCCTCCAAACAGCCCTCGGAAGAAGTATACCACGTACTGGAGCACATCCGTAGGTTCATCTGATTGTGCGCTTGCCCGTGTTATAGCTGTCGAGGAGGTAGACCCTGAGGTCTCGTGCATTATGGGCTCTGTTTGAACCGGCTGTGACAGGGGTGCCCCCTCCTCGGTCAGGATCCAAAATACCTTCTGGTTTGAGCGGTCGGAGGTCTTGTACAGATCCACTGTCTCTGTCCTATCGAGATACCCCTCCAACCGGAGCATAACTGTATGCGGTCCCGCGGATGCTACGATCGTGCAGGGAGTCGTCCCATTAGGGCGACCGTCGATATATACGGACGCTCCTGTCGGACATGACGTCACCTCAAGACCTGCCAGATAGACTGGTGCAACGTAGTTTGGATCTTTATCTAAAGTGATGGAGATATGCGAGCGATCTCCGCTATTGATCTGGAATCGCTCTGTATGTGTTTGATACCCCGGTGCTGTGGCCCGGATCGTGTGGGTGCCGGTGGGTAGAGAGTAGGTTTCCCTCTTGGTGGGGGACTTTGAGCCAGTTATAGGCGACTTCATAGGGGCAATAGGTCCGTACCCGCCATCAATGGATATTGTAGCCTCACCGGGTGAAACCTCGACAGTCAAGTAATTCACGGGAGTTTGGGTCGGCGTCACATACACGACTATTGGTCTTTGATGCGAGGCGCCCGGGGCTCCCGGCGGCGGGACAGAACGTACTGGAGGATTGATTATAGTGGAGGTTACTGGATATACGATACAGAAGACGAGTATAATAACAGCCAGAAGACGAAAATATTTCACCATATTTAAACTCACCTGTCACATTACTGCGGCAGTATGGTTCTAATGGTTTAAATCGTTTCGCTTAATCACTCCCCTCCCCACCCCGCCGTGTATTGCTTAATCTCCTGTCGAGCCTCTGGAGGCCAGCCGAGCCCCGCGTAGTGCCGTAACATGGTTCGGATGTCATGGCCCATCGATAGCGAGACGGAGCCCTCCCGGTGACCGTGGGTCGCGAGGATCCACGATGACCACGTTTTTCGAGTCATTTTCGGGGCGATCCCCTTAAGACCCGCGAGGTGCCCCTCGTCCTTGGCTTTCCGCGCCGCCCGGAGCAGGGTCTCGCTCCAGGATTGCCTGCTGATCGGCCGGAGGTCTTCGGGGTTCTGCTTCCGGTAAGAGATCAGGGTTTCGATTGCCTGAACCCCGGCGTTTGAGAGGAGCACTGTCCGTTCCGCCTGTTTGGCTCGCTTCTTGAGCATGGATCCCTTCGGGAGGTCAATAGCATGGCGGGATGCCTTATACCAGTCGGGGTGCTCTAAGAACCGTGCGAACTCCACGCCCCGCATTCCGGAGAAAAGGAGGCCGTCGAGGAGCAACTGGTCTTTGAAAGTGAGATGACTTCTGATCGCCCGGTACTCGCTAGGATAGAGGATCCTGGTGCTTTGCTTGAGGATGGGTTCTGGTGGCATTGGATAGTGGTCGAAGAGAGACCAAATAAAGAATGTCTGTGGTTGTCGTCTTATCATAAGATGACAGGGAGAGGCGGCATCGGGGGCGCTGCCGGAGAGATCCGGGTCGATACCCCCTACCAGGATAGGGGGATTGCCTGTCACGTTGCACAGTGCGACAGGGAGAGAACTAAGTTGCATGTGCAGATTTTTCGCATCACTAACCATAGGTAAACATTATCCCTTAAAACCCTGACCATCCTCGCATCGACTACGAGATCTATAATATGATCTCACCGAGGAGGAACGCCAGAAATGAAGCATATCCCGAAAAAAGACATCAAAGCCGCCAGCCAGCGGTTCGAGACCCAGCGGGCCAGATACCTCTACCTCACAAAGTTAGGCTACTCCCAGGCGGAGATCGCCGAGGCCTTCGGTATCTCGAAGCGGGCAGTCTGGCAGGCGATCAATGCCCCCGCGACCCCCCGGGAGATGGGGAAGCTGGAGAGGTACCGGGTCCCCATCAGGAGGCGGTAATATGGGGCTAAATACCGCGCTCTCCTCGTGGCTCAGGGGAGCGCAGTCTTCCGCAACGGCTGCCCTCCGTGCCGCTCAGGGGTATGGGGCGACACTCCGGCAGCAGACGATGACCGCCGTCTCAGTTGCACAGCGGGCGGCCACCCAACCTATCCAGCAGGCGCTCCAGCCTCGCTCCGCGACCCCGACATCCTCGCACACGACGAGGACCCTCACTCCGGTGGACGCCGTGGCCCGCACCGTGCAGGGCGGCGTCCGGGGGGTCCAGGAGGCGACCCGGCAGATCGTTCGGGCCCACGCCCCCATCGTGCAGGGAGTCCAGCGTGACGTCTCCCGGGCGGCTCGTTCTGCCCCGGCGGCCGTACGGAGTGCTCCGGCGGCGGTGCAGCAGGCAGCCCGACAGATTTCCGCGGCTCATGCTCCGATCGTTCAGGGGGTCCGGCGAGACGCGGGGAGGGCCATCCAGAGTGCTCCCGCGGCCGTCAGGAGTGCCCCGGCTGCTGTACAGGAGGCTAGCAGGCAGATCTCGCGGGCCCACGCCCCGATAGTTTCGTCTCCAGCCGCCCGGCAGGTCGCCGGCGCGGTTACCCGGGGCATCCAGAGCACTCCGATGGGGTTCCCGGTCGTCGCCGCGCGGGCCGCTTCGGGGGCCGTCCGGGTGGGCCAGGACGCTCTTGGATTCTCCTCTGCCGTTGATCGCTACAAGGGCCGAGAGGCGGCGCTTCAGAAGACGTATGCCGCCCAAAAACCCCTCTACGACCAGTATACCAAAGGCGTCCAGAACTACGAGAAGGGGGCCAAGACCTACGAGAAGGTCGCGTCGCAGTACGACCAGCGGCTCCAGGCATACAAGGCCAACCCCACCCGAACCGGGCTCGCGGAGGTCCGGATGCTCGAAGCAAACCTCCGGATGCTCGGTACCCCCCTCCAGGCTCAGTATGATCGGCTCCAGGCCCAGGATCGGGCTCTCTCCCCGCTCTGGGCTCAGGCGTCCGGGGTCGCGGCCGAGCGGAAGAAGGTCGAATCCCTCCAGGCTCAGGATCGGGGGGTAGTCTCCTCTGCCGTGATCGACGCACTAGGGGCCGCTCGGATGGGAACCACCCCGCCCGCGTCCCGGCAGGCATCGACGAGATCGGAGCAGGCCCTCCTCTATGGGGTCTACCCCGCCGCGGTCGGGGCGGCTGAGAAGTGGCGATCAGGAGTGGCGGAGCCGTTCGAGCGCGAAGCAACCAAGCTAACCGGGGGGCGTCCTCTGGTCATTCCGCAGGGCGCTATTGATGCCGTCCGGCACCCGGTGGCCCGGGGGGCGATCACGGCTCTGGCCCCGGGGATGGCGAGTACCCCCCTCGCAATGGATATTGTCACTGGGGCAAAGCAGTGGGCAGGGGCTGAACCGGGTATCAACGTGACCCGGTTCGCGGCCGGCGTAGTGCGGTCCCCGGCCGACGCGGCAGAGATGATTGGGATGGCCATACCTGGAGCCGAGGTGGCTGCCCGGAGGGTCGCAGAGCGACCCTCTGATCTCCTGTACCTCCCGATCGCCGGGATGGCCTACATGGGTGCGGGGACGGTCGAAGCCTTCAAACAGGACCCGGAGGGTACGGCAGGCTCGCTCGTGGGCATGGCGGCCCTCTCCCGGGGGGTAGGACGAGTATCCTCAGCCCCCCTCGGTCGGGTCGCGAAGACGGTTCGCCCCCGGATCACCGAGGCCCGGATCTCCGCCAGGATTAACCCCGTAGACCGGCCGGCGTTTCATGCCGTGAGCACCATCGGCCGGGGCATCGAAGGGATCCGGTCGGATGTGCTGATGGACCCGCGGTTCGGAGATGTTCTGAACGTCGGGGCGGAAAGAGCCCCGATCCTCACCAATATCCTCGCGGACACGCCCCACTCGGTATATGGCTCTGCCACCCGCACCGGGCAGATGCGCCCGGGGTCGGTCATGCGGCAGGCTAAGGATGTGGATATATTTGTCCCCGACGTGGACCTCCTCAATACGCGGATCGCCCAGGAGTTCGGCCGCCCCTACTCCGTCGAGGGGTCAACGGTGGTCCGGCAGGTCCCCGGGCAGGGGACGGTCCATGCGATTGATACCCACGCTGTCCCGGAGGGGTACCCGCTCCCCGGAGCAGGCCGAGGCGTGAGGGTCCAGTACGAAGAGGCCCAGGTTGCGCCCGAACTGCCGTTCGAGTGGATGCCCAAAGACCTCTTGAAGGCGGGCCGGATAACTCAGGAGTACCTCCATACTCAAGTGCAGCGGAAGGCCGCCTCTGTCGCCGGTGAGCCGGTCGAGGGCGGCGGCTGGCGGTTCGGGCCGCCGGAGCATCGGGCAACGAAGGACACCTTTGATCTGATTAGCGATGCGGAATACCTAATCTCCGCCGAGGAAGCCCGGCTCCCGGGCATGAACCCCGTGCGGCGCGCCTTGGTATCCCGGAGGCTCAAGCGGCTCAGGAAGGCAGTCGAAGACCTCAAGACGAACCCCACGCTCTCGCAAGCGTACCGCACCGAGCTCCAGAAGGCGAAGAAGTCTGTGGAGGAGGTAGCCGCGCCCGAAGATGATATCCTCCTTCGGGTCTCATCGATGCCCGCCCCACGGCAGAGGAGCCCCACTATCGGAGACCCCTCCCCGCTCGTGATCCCGGGGGTCTCCTCCCTCCTGAGCGCGGATCCGGCGTGGGTCGCGAACATTTCCCGGCCCCCCTCGCCTGTGCGGGGAGCATCCCCTCGGACGTCCGGGGCGATGATGTCTCCCGCCCGGAGTCCCGCCCGGAGGACGGCACATCGGCCCTCCCGCTCGCCCTCGGTGTTATCGCCCGGACGGGTCTCTCCCCTGCTGGCCGGCGGAGCGTCGCCCTCCCTGCAGACCGGGATCGTGGCATCATCCTCCCCCACGACCGGAAGACCTGCCGAGACCTCCCGGACCCCCAAGGTGGGACTAGGATCCGCCTCTCCGGGATCGCCGGTGGTCCTCGCCCCGAGCCCCTATCTCTACGAGCCCGGACCCGGCACGGCCATCCCCCATAAGCGCTAACTTTATCGACAACTATTTACCTGCAGACGGTGCATTATAC
>ENA-UOOI01000599-UOOI01000599.1-fermentation-metagenome-genome-assembly--contig:-NODE-599-length-44651-cov-71.689479_pt1 | contig 44651 bp, 43 predicted proteins | sample MGYA00245779_ERZ724027 | MGnify/ENA primary metagenome ERZ724027 (study PRJEB28704, sample SAMN03018318) | fermentation metagenome | biome: anthropogenic terrestrial biome; feature: soil; material...
GTCATAACTGCAGCGGAGGGAAGTCGGTTTTCGAAATTAACCTGACGCCGATGGGTAACAGGAGGAAACGTTTCATGAGTAAGTTGATGAAAAACGAAGATGCATTCACCGGCCTCGAGGCCGCGATCGTCTTGATCGCGTTCATCGTCGTGGCCGCAGTCTTCTCGTACGTGATGCTCGGCGCCGGGTTCTTTGCAACCGGAGAGGCGCAGAGGGTCGTGCAGACGGGCGTGGCGCAGGCGAGCTCGAACCTTGAGCTGTCGGGGCCGGTGATCGTGACGGCTTCAAGCACGACAGGCCTGGGCAAGATCAGCTTCCTCTTGCAGCTTGCTGCCGGGGGAGCATCGATTGACATGAAGAAGGTGACCTTCACCGTATCGACGGCTAAGGATATGGAGACCTACACGTATGATGAGATAACCGAGGAGTGGTATGCGAAAGGGGGCCTGCAGACCGGGACCGCTCAGAACGACATGCTCGACAAGTTCGAGATGGTGATGATCGATATCAATACACATGATTCGAAAACATTACCCACGATCGGACCGAACGACCGGTTCACCGTAGAGGTCAAGCCCGACATCGGCGCGGCGCTCCCGATCAACCGGATAGCACCGCCGGACTTACTTAAGGACAATAACTACGAGGTCTACTGAGGTGAATGAGCATGATGAAACTACTTAAGAACGAAGATGCATTCACCGGGCTTGAGGCGGCGATCGTGTTGATCGCGTTCATCGTCGTGGCCGCGGTCTTCTCGTACGTGATGCTCGGCGCCGGGTTCTTCGCGACCCAGGAGGCGCAGAGGACTGTGCACACAGGCTCGCAGCAGGCCAGCTCCAGTCTGGAGATCATCGGTAACATTTACGGTAAAACCGGTGCGACAACTGAAGCCTCGTCCGCAAATGCACGTTTACAGTCTATTGAGTTCACCATCGGGAATACCGCGGGCGGTTCGCCGATCGATATCACCCAGATGCTGGTGACGTTTGTCTGTGGAGAGACGTCAGAAGTCATACCGTTTAGCGAGACTGGCTCCATCAAAGGCATTGGCGCGGCTACTAACCCTAACTCAGGCGGCGCGGATAGTGCTATCATAGCCGCCGGAACCGACGGCAAGTGGGGTGTCATTATGACCTACAACGACATTGGCAAAGATGCTACTGGCACGATCGAAAACAGAAACAAACTCCTCGAACCTGGTGAGCAGTTTGTCCTGAAGGTCGCGTTCCCGGAGGACGCTAAGTTGACACCCAACACCCGGTTCTCCGTGAACCTGCAGCCGGCGATCGGTGCGGCCTTCCCGATCAAGAAGACCGTTCCATCGACCCTCTATGCGGTGAACATCATCTAACAGTGAACACTCCACTAACCCTTTTTTTCATCCGGGCGCCGGTGCGATCACCGTTCCGGGTAATCCCGGGCTGTAGCAGGAACCCGATTCAGCATGCCCATCCTGCTGTGTTCATGCCCCCACCTTTGCGGGTCAACGGATGATTCCGCAATATTGAAACCGGAAACGGAAGCCCTGTTTGTTAAGCCCGGGGACGCGGCCTCCCCCAAGAATGCGACGCACACCGCGATCCGCTGCACGAAACAGGCCCGGGGGAAGACACGGGTAGTGGGCCACTGCATCTGACATCTCACGTGCATCGTTGCCTCACGCGAAGTGGGCTGCACCGCTCATCTACCTCCCTCGCGGTAACGCGAGAAGCCTTGTTGCTGACCCTGTACTCTGATTCAACGAGGGCTGTGAGAAAAATGCCGGGCCGGAGTTCTTACTGTGGAAAGCCCAATAACCGCCGAATGACCGGAAGTTGAGGAGATGCTATCAAATACCGATCTGATGGGTTCCCGGGGCGTCCGGAAAAAAGTCAGAGTTCAGAGGCTTTCCAATCCGGTGACCCCAATACAGTGCTGGTAGAGCGTCTCCACGAGCGGGATCCAGAGAGGATAGCCGTTGAACTTCGCCACTGAGTAGAGGAAGACCATCATCACCTGCCACGCGAACGGGACGGCGATGAGGAGGAGCAGGGCAGCCGTGAGCCAGGTGCCGGGTATGCTAAACCGCTTCCTCACTGCAATAAGGATGAGGGTTACAGCGAGCATCACGAACGTGATCCGGGTAAAGAACAGCGTGTAGCCGGGGTACTGCCCCCCGTAGGGCTGGATAAGCATCAGGGCAAGGAGCAGCACTGGAGCGGCGACCCCGATGACGGCGACCTGCCAGAGCGCCCTCCGCTTTGGGTTGGCACTGGCGAGGCGTGATATCCCGTAGACCCCGAGCAGCCCCGCCGGCAGATAGAATGGGCTGAGATACCTGATGTCGGGGATAATACCGTGGCTTGCGCTCAGCCCGGGGAGGCTCCGGGCGTAGGCGACCCAGACGGCGCAGGCCACAACGACGAGAAAGATCACCACAGCGAGGTTTTGCGACCGCTCCCCCCTCCGGTAGTCCAGGTAGAGCACCGGGAGGAGGATGACCGCAAGGACGATCAGCGGCGATACCGCGACGAGGCTCATGTTCCCGGACGCCGGGGCGAAGAGGATACCAAAAACATCCCCGGGCAGGGTCGACCACGACGGGGTGAAGTGGTTTGCGAGGACGGAAAGAAATCCCGTGACCCCTCCCGACGGTGCGGGGACCGCCTGGACGACGCCGTTCACAGCCTCGGCCGCGCCGATGATCTCCTCCCCCGAGGCGCCGGCAAGGAGCCTCTTCTCATAGACGTAGAACGCCGGCACCAGCGGGTTTCCGGTCACGTGGGCGTTGTTGATGAGGAGCGGCACGGCCCCGAGGAGCGTGGCAAGGGGCGTGCAGAGCGCTTTTACCACCTCCTTTGCAGGCTTCTGCCGGAGATCTCCGCGGGAGACCAGAAGCCCGACGTAGTAGAGCGTGGCAAAGACAAAGACCGTAAACCCGACCTCAGGTCTTGCCCACGCGAGCAGCCCGATGAACGCAAACCCGATGACGGCATCACTCCACCGCCGTTCCTTGATATACCGCACCAGAAAGAGGATGACCGCCGCGGTCATTGCTGCTAACAGCATGTGATCCTTCGCGTTCGACGCCCAGAAGATGTATGATGAACAGGATATGCAGGCGATCGTCCCGAAGATGGAGAACCAGGTATCCTCAAATATGGTCCTGCAGGTGAGGTAGACCATCACCGCGAGCGCGGCGAAGAGGAGGTGGTTCGTGAAGACCACCGCCGCGGCCTCGATAGGTGCGTCCGGCGCGGCGAACGGCCAGGGGTAGTAGAAGGCGAGGTTCGCAAGCAGCGCAAGGAACGAGGCGCCGATCACGAGCCACGTCCATCGGACGCCCCGCCACCGGGCGTACTCCGGGCGATAGGCGTCGACCAGCACCGCCATCGCAACCGGGAGGAGCGACCAGAGGAGCACAACCGCGATCCTGAACTGATCGCCGAAGAGGTTGAAGAACGTAAGTGCCGGGAGCGAGAGGGCGGGGAGCATCATCGTGTAGCCGAGGAGGTTATGGCGGGCCTGGAAGTAGGGTCCCGGCGTCCCGTTCTGGAACGTGCCGTACTTCCCCTCGTTCACGATGATCTGGTGCCCCTCCCCGAGCTGGTGGAGCTGGTTGACCGTGATCCACTCGTCGTTTATGAAGAGCGCCGGGTTTGAGAACGTTATGATGAAGAAGAGCGCAAAGAGGAAGATAAGCACCGGGATAAGGTTTCTCTCCATGAAGCAGGAGACCGCTTCCTGCTCCGGCCGGCCCTCGTCCGCCCTATCCGGCTGAGGCTTCGTTGTTGACCCTCGTCGTCGTGAACCCATTTTTATCGCCCTGATACCACGTAAGGAGAAGTCGGTTTATAGATCAGTATGTTTTAGGCTCATCAATTTTTATATCTTCGTAATAATTTTCCGGCTCGAATGAGAAAGGGATATATAGCAGGTTTTGAAGATGCCAGGAGGTGCCGGCTCAACACCCGGGAGTAATCCAGAACAGCCCGGGGGTAGCATGCGCATTTTCCCGGAGAACACTGGAGATCCGGGGGACTTATACCGGCGTCCGATCGCACGGCATCTCCCCGGCCCGCGCCCTATCGCCTATATCGGCACCTTAATCGTCATGGCCTGTCGGGATACGCCATTTTTACGAACAGGGAACGTATGCACTGCTTTGAAGAGCGATATAATTATCCCTGACTGCAAGAGAATACTAGTCAGCAAGCAATGCACCCCCGGCAGGGCAACCGCAGCCGGAAAGCCTCTCCCACTTTGCCCGGGCGGGTGCGATGGAGCTGTGTCGCCATGTACCGAGAGCGCCGGATTGCAGTAGTCGTCCCTGCGTACAACGAGGAACTCCTGATCGGGCCGACGCTCGATACCATGCCGGAGTTTGTGGACCGGGTCTACGTCGTGGACGACTGTTCGGCGGATCAGACATCCCCGAGGATCGGGGAACGGGCGGCGAAGGACCCGCGCATCGTCCTCCTCCGGCATGAGACGAACTGCGGCGTCGGGGCCGCGATCATCACCGGCTATACGGCGGCACTTCTGGACGATCTCGATATCGTCGCCGTCATGGCCGGTGACAACCAGATGGACCCGGCGTTCCTCCCGAAGTTGCTGGACCCGATCGTCGACGGGAAAGCAGACTATACGGTTGGGAATCGCCTCATCAATCCGGAGTTCCGGAAAGGGATGAGCCGGTGGCGCTTTGCCGGGAACGCGGCGCTGACGCTTCTCACCAAGATCGCGTCGGGCTACTGGCAGCTGGTCGACCCGCAGAACGGCTACACGGCGATCTCGCGGCGGGCGCTGGAGACGATCCCGCTCGATGCCGTCTACCCGCGGTACGGCTACTGCAACGATATCCTCGTGCGGCTCAACGTCTACGGGTTCCGCGTGACGAACGTCCCGCACCCTGCGCGCTACGGGCTTGAGCGGTCGAACATTAAGTACAGTAGTTACATCCTACGGCTCTCCGGGCTTCTCCTGAAGGACTTTCTCTGGAGGCTGAAGACGAAGTACGTCGTCATGGGGTTCCATCCGCTGGTGTTCTTCTACTTCTTTGGGGTCGCTTTCAGTGTTATCAGCGTCCTCATGGGGATCTACTCCTTGTATTTCAAATTTGTACAGGATAATTCCGTCTTTGTCCCGGCGGTAATCACACTCCTCATCTTTGGCCTAGGGGCCCAGTTTCTCCTCTTTGCGATGCTGTTTGACATGCAGGCAGAGAAGAATGGCGGGTGGTACTGATTGTTATGGAATCTCATACTCGAAAAGTATCAGGAACTTGCCCATGTAGCACTTAACACCGGGCATGCGCCCCGGACATTTTTGAGCGCATTTGTCCCGAAAAATATGGGTGCCCCTGTGTTTTGCGGTGCTTAACGATGAATTCTAGTGATACCTATCAGATCTGTTCCCGATGTGTCTCAGATACGACCATTCCCGATATACAATTTGACGGGAAGGGCATCTGCAATTTCTGCCAGATTCATGATAGCCTTGATAAACAGTTCCCTCTTGATGGCAGGGGGGAGCAGAAACTGAATCAAATAGTAGAAAAGATACAAAAAGATGGTCAAGCCCAGAAGTATGACTGTATAGTGGGTATCAGTGGAGGTGCCGATAGCACCTTCTGCCTTTATATGGCAAAAAAGCTGGGATTGCGACCTCTAGCAGTTCATTTTGATAACGGATGGAACTCAGAAGCCTCCGTATCCAATATTAAAAACGCTATCAGGAAGCTCGAAATCGATCTAAAGTGGATTACAGCCGATTTTGAGGAATTCTGTGACATTCAACGCTCCTTCCTGAAGGCGTCTGTTCCAGATGCCGAGACCCCGACGGATCTTGCCATTCATGCAGTTCTCCACCGTACCGCCGCAGAGAATGGCGTTAAGTGGATCATCAACGGAATGAACTTCCGCACAGAAGGCATACAGCCCCTTAAATGGAGTTATACGGATGGGAGGTACGTCCGGAGCGTACAGGAAGAATATGGTCGTCGCCCTCTCGTGATGTATCCCAACCTGACAATCTCCGACATGATCAACTTCTCTCTCTTTAAGGGCATCAAGACCGTCCCTCTTCTTGCCTACATGGACTACAGTAAGGAAGAAACCAAGGATATCCTCAAGCGTGAGGTAGACTGGACCGACTATGGGGGACATCATTTTGAATCTTTCTATACCCGTTTTGTGATCACAGATATCCTCTGGAACAAGTTCCGGATAGACAAGAGAAAGGTTCAGTTGTCTGCCGCGGTGCGTTCCGGGAAGTTAACCCGATATGAGGCACTTGAGGTGCTGAAGGCCCCTCCAAGCGGTGATCCGGAGGTCACAGGGATTGTTCTTGGGAAGATCGGGGTTACAGAAGAAGAGTTCGGAGAGATTCTCTCCCTCCCTCCAAAGACCTTCCTTGACTACTCTACTAGTTATCCTCTGATTAGAGTCCTGAAGTGGCCGATCAAATTGGCCTGCTCTCTGAACCTCATTCCGAGGATCTTCTATGAAAAGTATCTGGGGGCGCATGTGTAATATGCGGGTTGTTGTCGATATTAACCATCCAGGTCATGTACACTACTTCAAGACTTTTATCCGGGAGATGGAGCAGAGGGGCCATGAGGTCTTGATTACAGCAAGTCACAAGGACGTGGCAATCCAGTTGCTCCAACAATACGGGTTAAAGTATATCGATCTCGGAAGTTATGGGTCTTCGTTGCTCAAAAAAGTGATTAATGTCCCGATAATGGATGTAAAGATGTATCGAGCGGTGAAGAATTTCCGCCCGGACATTCTCCTTGGCTTTTCCTCAATCCGGGCCGCGCATGTATCTAAAGTTCTAGGCGTGCCTGCTGTCATCTTTGACGACACAGAACATGCGGTTTGGGAACGCCGTCTCTATGCTCCTTTCTCCGATGTGATCCTGACACCAAGTTGCTTCCACAGGGATATTGGGAAAAAACAGGCCAGGTTCAATGGCTACATGGAACTCGCTTCTCTCCACCCCAACCGCTTCACCCCAAACCCCGCCGTCCTCGCCGAGCTCGATCTTGCCGAGGGCGACCCCTTCATCATCGTCCGCTTCGTCTCCTGGGAGGCGAGCCACGACGTTGGCCAGCGCGGCATCCGCGACAAGGTCGGGCTCGTGAAGGCGCTGGAGAGTTACGGCCGTGTCCTGATCACCTCGGAGGGGGCGCTGCCTGATGAGTTGCAGCCCTACCAGATCCGGGTCTCGCCGGAGAAGTTGCATGATCTGTTGTACTATGCGACGTTGTACGTGGGGGAGGGGGGGACGACAGCGTCGGAGGCAGCGATCCTTGGGACACCATCGATCTATGTCTCTTCACTTGTAGGTACGATGGGCAATTTCATCGAACTTGAGGAGACCTACGACCTTCTCCATAGTTTTACCGACAGTAGTGCAGCACTGGGCAGGGCGATTGAGATCCTGCAGGATCCTGCGAGCCGGGAGAACTGGCGGGTCAAGCGGGAGCGGTTGCTGGCGGATAAGATCGACGTGACCGCGTTCATGGTCTGGTTCGTCGAGAATTATCCCCGGAGTTTTACTGAGATGAAGGAGCACCCCGAGGTGCAGTACTCCTGTGCTTTGACTTCTGGTGATGCACCATTGGCCCAAACGTCTTCTCAAAGTAGTTGACGTCGGGAGAAGAAACAGCAATGGTTCACCGTTATGATGATATCAGGCAAAATAAGGAGTTATGGGACCTCTACACCCGAAAAGAGGAGTACTCTCCCCAGCAACTGGACCGCTATGGGCGCTTTGTATATGCACATAGCACAAACCGGGATATCCTTGAGCCAAGGGTTTCGAAACATCTCGTAGACAACGGATACGAAATAGAATACCCAGATGGTAAGCAATTTGCCGTCTGTCTCACCCACGACGTTGATGAGATTTACCCCCCTCTCAAGCACACATTGCTATCCACCCTGACCTGTCTCAAGGGGCTGGACATCAGCGGTTTCAAACAACAGGCTTTCTGGAAACTGCGTGGAAAGGAGCAGAGCCCCTACTGGAACTTCCAGGAGATCATGGACCTGGAGGAGAAGTATGGTGCACGGTCCTCTTTTTATTTCCTCGCTACAGATGCTGACATCAGGCGTTTCAGATACAACATAGAGGATTTGGAAGGGGAACTGGGCCGGATTGTAGACCGGGAGTGGGAAGTCGGGCTTCACGGCGGTTACTATGCCTGCAATGACCTTGAGGAGATTGCACGGGAGAAGGGGCGGCTGGAACAGGTACTGGGCAGAAAAGTTACCGGTTACCGAAATCATTACCTGCGGTTTCAGGTACCTGATTCCTGGGAGATCCTGGAGAAGGCAGGGTTCAGGTACGACACGACTCTGGGTTACCCTGATATGGTTGGCTTCAGGAATGGTATGTGCCACCCGTTCATGCCCTATAATCTGCGTACTGAGACGGAAGTCAACATCTTGGAGATTCCGCTGGTTATAATGGACGGTACGCTGTTTGACTCTGTGAGGTCTTATGATGAGGCATGGGATGTAGCAAAGAGGTTAATTGATACTGTGGCATCCTGTAATGGTGTTTTGACCCTTAATTGGCATACGAACAACTTTAACTGTCCATTCCGGGCTTTATGGTATGCGATGTATGAAAAGATATTGGGTTATTGTCATAAGAAGAATGCATGGATGGACAATGCACAAATTATTATGAATGGATGGAATACAAATGAGTCTTGAAATTACTTCAGAAAGTCCGGATCAGTATAAGAGAAACACATCCAATTTTGATTCGACATTAAGATATGATACTGATTTTGGGTATTCCAAAATGTCATCAATCTGTAACAAAATGATTAAAAATTCTAATATTACATTGAATGATAACATTCTTGAGATTGGGGGAGGAACCGGCGAATTAATCCTTAAATATGCCAATTATACACGCAATATTGTTGTTACTGACATTAACCCGTATATGATTAAAGTTATCCAACAAAAGGCTCGTGACAATAAAAACATCTTCTATGCTTTAACTGATGCAAAAAAAATTCCATTTAAGGATAATTCATTTAATGTTGTATTGGAACGAAATTTGCCTTTAATTTACTTGGACACGTTTATTTCCGATGGAACTGCGATCAAAGTCTTAAATGAAATGAAACGGGTATCAAATGATAAAGTTGTTGTTATTCATCAGAATAACACCCCGCTACAAAGAAAAGAAGCGGGTGTGCATCTATTTAACGAGAGTGAACTAAAAACGATTTTGGAGGATGATTTGGAATTAGTTAATGTTAAAGTTATCAATGCAGTTTTTTCGAATCCCTTTTTGTATTCTTTTCTTGAAGAAGCGTTGTCTAGAGAAATTGAGAAGATATGCGGAGATAGCTTCTTGTTGAAGAGGTTTAGTGGATGCCTTATTGCGTGTGGTTCAAAAATGGGATGATGATATGTATATTATAGTAACTCCTGCAAAAAATGAGGAAGAGCACCTCCCAAAGGTTGCAGAAGCGGTGATCACACAAAACGTGCCTCCTATCCTATGGGTTATCGTAGATGATGGCAGCACAGATAGGACGCCTGATATAATAAGAACACTTGAAGATCAATACATCTGGATAAAATCCATACAGTTGCCTCCGCACCCAAGGGATATCACTTTTCACTACTCGTATGTCTGTAAAAGCGGTTTTGATTATGCTATCCAACTCTGCAAAACGAACGCTATACAATATAATTTCATTGGATTACTTGATGCAGACACAGTTTTGGAAGCAGCGTACTTCGAAAAGCTGAGCATGGAGTTTCATAGAAATAGTCAGCTTGGCATTGCCAGTGGTCACATAACGGATATGTCACACAAAGAGGTTCGTTGGGCTGATATCAAAAACGATGAACCTGACCGCCCGCTCCCCCGCGGTAGCGGAAGATTCTGGGCAAAGAAATGTTTCTTTGAGACAGGAGGCTATCCTATCGAGCCGTCCCCCGATTCAATCTCAAATGTCAAGGCCAACCTAAGGCGATGGGAGATCAGGCAATTCGGGCATATTAGAGCGATACAATTGAGAGGTACAAGTGGCGCCCAAGGCCTTTGGAATGGATATCGAGTAAATGGCTCAATGGCACACTACTTAAATAAGCATCCATTGCTTGTTCTGGTGGGGTCATTTTTCTATTCTACTCAAAAACCCTATTATATCGGTCTTGCATATTTGTATGGGTACCTTCTGGAGTGGCTCAAACGATCACCAAAGATAAATGATCCCGAAATTCGAGATTATTATTGGAATAAACGGTTAAAAGAGTACATCAAATTATCCTGAGGGTATCTACGCCAGGCAGGATAACGTTTCATATCTTCTGAGGGTTTCGAGTAACCTCCCCCTCACCCAAAGTACTTTATCGCCTCCAATCGATCTTTTCTCATGATTACATTCACCAATTCTGCCATTCGACGTGAATACACCTCTCTTGCTGCTTTGGGTGACTGGTTGGGGGAGATCCAGGGTCTGATCGATTGGGACGCCTTCCGTCCTCACCTCGCCGACCTGTATACGAACGATACAGGCAAGGGGGGTCATCCGAACTATGATGTCATCCCCATGATCCGACTGCTGGTGCTCCAGCAGTGGGAGTGATATCAGTAACTTCCTATTGCACTACCGAAAAAGATCGATCGAATACCATAAAATACTCTAGATGAGCGAAGGTTTTTCAAAATTTTCTTGAACATTGGATTTGTCTTCATGACATATCTTCCCGGAAATCTATATGTTTGAGGATACTTAAGGAGAAACGGATGCATATATAAAATTGTCTTATACAGGCCAACCGATTTCGTTCTCTCCCCCAGAAGTAACAGGTAACCCGGCAAAAGTGCTAACTGTATATAGACCCATCTAGGTTTGCTGCCAATAGAAGGACTAATCTTGCCCATATTGTATTCATTCTCAAGGGTTTTATATATCTCATGTAGGGCTTCCATGAGGAGATAACTATCTCCTGCATGGAAATGATCTTTATCGACAAACCTCAAAACTTCTTGAAGTGGTTTCTGGTAAAACATCTCCCCATCACCATCATCCAGCATGCCTTTGCTCGTGCATCTAACAATTTTATGTGGTTGCTGAGAGAGATGATTGATTAACAGTGACTGAAGTATGCGAGAGTATGCAATTTCAGTAAGGGGTGCCCCCGGGGTGCGACACGTAAGAACCTTATCGAATACCAGAAATATTTCCGGCCAGAATGCTTCCTGCTGAGAAACGCTTTTTGAACTCCCATGCAACCTGAACCACGCCAGCGTTCTGGGGATATACTGCATTACATTCCCTTCCTGCCCCAGGCAGATCCAGAGATCGTAATCCATGGCATAGTGGAATCTTTCATCCAAAAACCCGATCTTCTTTATCGCGTCTGCGCTGATGAAACTAGCAGGCTGGCGGATATAATTACGACGATACAGTTCTTCCAGGTCAAACTTGCGGGAGCCTATATGCGACAATATTGTTGTACCTGCATCTACGTAAGCCATATCTCCATATATGACAGCAGAATTCGGTTGTTCAGCAAAGGCCTTTGCCGCTGTGCAGAGAGCGCCTGCGGTATAAACATCGTCCGAGTTCAGCCATGCTACGATCTCCCCGGTAGACCTTTTGAATCCCTTATTAATGGCGTTTGTCTGGCCGCCGTCTGGTTCACTCGTCCAGAATGTTATCCAGCGCTCATATTTCCGGATAATTTCGACGCTCTCGTCTGTGCTGCCCCCATCGATAATAATATACTCGAGATCTGGGTAACCCTGCAGGAGCACCGATCGGATCGTCTCCTCGATGAACTGACCCTGATTGTAGGATGGCGTGACAATACTGATCCTCGGCCAGGGCTTCCCGTCCGGCATACTCTCCGGCACCCGGGGTGTCTCCCTGGTCCACGGCCACCCCGTTTTGCCCTTCGGGGGCGGGGGGAGATCAGTAAGGGTCGGGCAACGCATACTAGAGTGTGGCTCTTTTCAGCCTATATGCCTTCTTCTTTAAGGTTCGCCCGGTAAAACGCAAGATACTCCCCCACCATCCTCTCCCGCCCGAACCGCCGCGCCGCATCCTCCGCCGCCTGCCGCCCCATCCGCACCCGGAGCCCTTCATCCGCCAGCAGGTCGAGGACCCGCCCCGCCAGCGCCCGGGCGTCCCCCGTCGGCACCAGGAACCCCGTGCGCCCCTCCACGACCTGCTCGGGGATGCCGCCGACCGCGCTCGCCACGACCGGGGTGCCGCAGGCCAGGGCCTCGAGGACGGTGGTCGGGAAGGCCTCTTGAGGATATTTAACATTTCAGGGTGACTGAAGTATTCACGACCTATTGGGTTCATCCTAAAACGCTTTTGTAGAGTTCGATATACTGCCTGGCCACCACTTTACTATCGAAGCACTTAAGGACCTTCTCTCTCGCGTTTCTTGAAAGTGTCGCATATTCGGGTGAATGGAGCACCCAACATATACCTTCGGCCAGATTGACTGGACTGAATGGTTCCGCAAGATAGCCGTTGCGCTTATGCTCGATGAGGTCTCCGTTGCCACCAATATCAAAGGCCACCACCGGGGTTCCGCACGCAAGCGATTCCATAATGGCGTTGGATAAGTTTTCTTGTAAAGAGGGCACCACCATGACATCTGCGGCACAATAGAGCAACCGAAGTGAGGCTTCGTCCAGATGACCAAGATAATGAGATGCAAAACCAAATCCTGGTGCATTATCCGGTCGAGAACTGCCAAAGACCACTAATTCTATATCACTGCTTTTCGGCAATGTTTCAAGAGCTTTTACCAATTCTGTATAGCCTTTGCGTGGATCGCTCGTTGCAGACATGGCACCGTAAAGTATCAGTTTTTTATTGAGTGGTAGACTTAAAACCATTCGGGTCTGCCCTTTGTCGACAGGCATGAACTTTGTTGTGTCTATGGGATTAGGCAGGTTAATTACCGGGTTATGAGAAAACAAGAGGCCTTGACTGACGCAATCAGCAAGCCAACCGCTCAGACCGACTACAGTCAAATTATCCACCTTTGCAAAAGTATTCCGCTTCCGGGCGAAGACATTTTGGCTCAGGTCATTCACTTTCTTTGAACCCAGCACAGGGCAGGAGCAGCAGCCAGATTTGTATTTACCGCACCCTTCGTCATAGTGGCAACCACCCGTAAAAGCCCACATGTCATGTAGACTCCAGACAATGGGTTTTTTGATTCTGCCCAGGTCTTCAATATGGATCATACCACCACAGATCCAATGTAGGTGAACTATATCCGGGTCAATGGTCTCAATGGCATCTACAACCTCGCTAAAAGGCAACCATGCTGGAGAGAAAAGGGTTCTTGTTTTGTTTTTGTAGCGTTTAAGCGGTAACGCGTCCAATCTAGGCCGAAGTTTGCTCATGATGTTTTGAAATTTTGTTTTATTGGCGAGTTCGATCACCGTGTCATCGCCGCTACTTTTTGATTGTACCAGCATCTGGCTGTCTACGCCAGCGTCGAGTAGAGCTCGATGCAGGCGGTATGCCGCACGGGCCGCCCCGCCCTGGATGTCGAATGTGTTAACGATAAGGATTTTCATCGTATAACATCTCTTTTAAACAAGATTCTTGATATCTTGTTAATTCCTCGCACAGGAAGAGATTTTTTACGGTAAAATTTCCTGAACTCGAGCATAACATCCTCATTGAGTTGCATATCTTTTATGAAGGCGCAAGTCCGCTTTGCTCTTGAGAGATCGTTTTCAAAAATACGTGTCTCCCCGCAATGTGTGCCTGTTCCATCATGGCCGATGTTGTTAACATATGAGTGGCGAGGACAGACAGAGTACATCCCCTGCTTAAAATGGGCATAACTAAATCGGATGGACCAGGAATTGATTTTACCTTCCATCTGGGATTTGAGCATACCTGTGAGGTCATCTCCTCCGCGATTGAACAGCTTTTGCTGACGAGGATCATTTATGAATTGATGATAGTCCTTAAGCTCCCAGTCGACAAGGTTCCAGCGGTCGGCCCAGGTAGCCCAACCCCATGACGAATTCCGATAGTTTAGGTAGACGTCATCGGTAAAGTTTTTGGGATATTTCATACAGGCTGGCGGTAGGGTGTAGCCACTTATCGACATAATTTCAGGGTTATCGTGATAGAGTTCCAGCGCCTCATTCATAAACCGCAGGAAGTAAGGACTTGTTACGAGGTCGTCTTCCAGCACGATCACCCTGCCGTAGTCGTTCACAGTCCTCGTCACCCCGTCGATGATCGAATCGGCCAGTCCCCAATTTTTATTCCGCTCAACGATCGTGACTGTTTTGAATCCCTTTATTGTTCTGATATACTCACGGACTCTGGCGACATATTCTATTGCGTGCTCATTTTTGGGAGCGTCACTGTAGATGAAGAGCTCACTTTCGCTCGCCAGCTCGTTCTTTTGTAGTGCTTCCACCGTCTGCTGCGTATGCCACGGACGGATGTAGACGAAGAGGATTATAGGAGCGGGTTCAATTTCGTTCATTTGCCCGTCCTCTTCTGCATAAAATGCGTAATAGAATCATGGCTTCCTCAGGTATATTGTTTGTAGAGAGATTTAGAGCAATCCATATTGATTGTGAGGTCTTCCATGGGCATGTCAAATCCTATGGTACCTTTCAACCTAGATTCAATAATTCTTATGTTTTTAGTCGGGGCTGCATAGGGTGAACTGTCCTGCGTCCGTGCCCACCAGAGGTTGTGACGGCAACGGTTTTTCCCTGCCTGCCTCTTTAAACACAATGATTTTGGGGTGATGGGCAGAGTGCCCGGAAGGCAGTAGCAGGTAAATGACTCGCATTTAGAGTGATGAACCCGAATAGATCCGTTGGTATTCTGCATATGACACAGAATGCCGATTCAGTCTACCTAATCTGCCTTAAGGAACATTGCATTAAAATTGTTTACGCCCCATAAATTAACGAAAACTCTTGATAATTATCAGAAATGTAAAACACTTCGTAATCATTACACATAAGGTCATGAATTGCTTTTTTTGTATCTGCTATGCTAAATGGGTCAAATCTGTGATGAAACTCAATTAATATCTGTCGTGGGAATATCGATTTTTTAATGATATCTTCTATTACTCCGTACTCTGCTCCCTCAATATCCATTTTTAAAATATCAATCTCCTCGTGACCTAACTGTTTCATTATTGCATCCAAAGTCATCATTTTCACTAAAATTGGCTCATCTTTCAAGTCTTTTTGCCTGAATAGCGAGCATGAAACATAATCCTCATTTCTTGGGGGATAGAATTTGAACAATCCATCGTGGTCTGCCACCCCCATCTGGAAGAAGTTAAAATTACGCGGGTTTCTTTGCTGAATGTATGCGGCGGATTTTGGGGTGGGATCAAACCCGAACACTTCCACACCATGCTTTGCAATTAACTCTTCATCCCATGATATATCCTCGTCTATCCCTAATGAGTAAATAATACTTGTTTTTGCGAGACCTGTCGGGCAGATGACCCATCCACCATAATCAGATCCGTACCACTCTCCCGGACAAGTTTTCAGGATCTTTGAACGTTTTAAATTTTTTAGGTACAATAGATCGGGAATTGCCTTCAGACTATTTAATTTCCTATTAATGTTAAAAATGCCTCATATCCCCCACTCGTTCCCACGTCTTCGTTTGTTTTTAGGGTAAACATCCCCGACATCCAATGAGTTATTGTAACGCTCCAGAATTTGCTCACTATATGAGACCAACGCCATAACTGGAAATGACTCAGAAACGCTTGGTAAATCTGTGTTTGCGATGAAAGTTTGCATATATTACCTCCCGTGCTTTAAACCCAATTCAATCGATTTGGTAACATAATATGGATAAACTATCAAAATGCTAGATCTCTTTTGTGTAATGCCTAATCGCCTTAACCCGCATCCTACATACCGGAGATCCATCAGCGCTTTGTATATTCTATTAAAAATACCTTCAATCCTCGAAGATTGGTTTTGCTTGGACATAACTTGGTTTATTTTCTGGAGGTAACTCTTTTTAAACAAACTGCTCATGACCTGAATATCCAAAGGTTCATAGTCGTTATTAATATAGGCCTGATAATTCAGAGAATTAGATCTATCTTTTGGCAGATCCATAGATTCAACGTCCAAATGATATTTCCTAAAGAGGTCTGTTTGCCATGCTCTATTATGTCGTCTCTCTTCCGGGAGATTTAGCATATCTACTACAATATTGAAATTCAGATATGGTGTCCATACAGGAAAACCGAAATATTCGGGAACTGTGACAATGTATGATATCAGAATGATTTTGAATCGAATGAGATGTACTATTCTTATTTTTTCATCGGCTAAATATCCTTCATTTTCATAAAAAAATTTTTTCCTGAGATCAGAATTATGACGGATTACCAACTGTTCTTTATCCGCATTTGCTCCATGAGAATAGGCCATCTTTGTGATATCATTGAAATGATGTACTTCCTCGACTTTTATATCGCCTGCCCATGCATCCCCGACAATTCCGCTCACAAATGTCGCATTTTTTGTGAATCTATCCATCTGTCTCATTTTTTTGTAAAACTCAATATGGTACATTCCATGAAGGTGAGTTGATATTCCAAAGATTTTGAACCAGTCATCGATGTACTGATCGAAGTTTCCAAGCTCAATTTGACTCCACCGAGTCCCTAAGATCTCGGATACTTTTTTAGCGTGCACAACCTCAAAACTTTTTGACTGGTCGTCGCTTATGCCATAGGTATACGATCGTATCCTTGATCTGTCATTTATACAGAGGTTTAGCAACCTTGAATCATACCCCCCGGATGTAGGTATTATTATTTCATCTTTTGTTATGGTTTCAACTGCATCGATGTACTTTTTAATTTTGTCAAAGACTGCAGTCTCATCAGATGTATTTTTGAATAAACCCTCGTCTAGCACGGGGTCCTCTTTATAATGGATTTTTATCCCCTCCCGACTGACCACCAATTTCGAGTAATATCGCATGAATTTTACTTCTTTGAAGGGAGTCTGCTCCAAAATACTATATCCGAACTCAACAAAATTAGCGAGTCCTTCAGGGTGGATCTCTTTGTCGGTCAGTGTCTTTAGAGAGAGCGTCGACACGATCCCTCTCGTTTCATTATAGAATACGGGAATGGATCCCAGCCAGTCATTTTCGATGATAATACTTTCATCTTTAAAATACAGGAGGACGTTTCTATCTAAGAGATCCTCGGCGAGAGGGAACGAGAGACTATACTTCTCATTAATGATGCATTCGCATATATCTCCGATTCCCCATAGGTAAACGTGAAATCCTCCGTATTGCAGTTCGATACGGTTTAAGTCGCTATGAAATACGTCGATCCCGGCATGGTCGATAGTTGACCTTGAAACAGTAAATCCAATTAACTTATTCATGGTACACCACTCTCGCTGCCCTGTTTAAACTACGGCATCATTCTATCTGCAATCTCGCGTGTTGTTTCTGTTCTCAGGTCATCTTGCTCTCCACCTAATACACCTAATGCCGTTGCAATTGCATCCCGATGGCTCTCACAGGCAAAAAGATGGTATCTGAGCAGGAACTGATCTTTATCTCTATTTTTACGCCGGAGAATCTTTGATATTGCCGCTTTGGTCACAGGGATGATATCTGCTACGCACAATCTACCTCTTTCCTGCTCAAATCCAAGCCAATTAGCATAATAACGAGAATATAATCTTATTGAGACCTCTTGCCAGAGGCCGGTCAGAAGCTCCCGGTCATTCAAAGGGACGTTAACTTCTGAGAAATATTCTTTATGGAGTGAATATTCTTGGTTATTGCTTTTCCTCACAACAACAACGCCATCTGCATTTTTTTCAATGACAGTTGTATTTGGACCCCATTTTTCAATTCCTTTTTTTGATACCTGGATCTCTGGTACTATAGACCAGAGCGTATTTTTGGAGGACGTCCAGATATCCGGATCCACCAAAAAATTACCAAGACCATAGAATATAATCCCATTATGGTATTCTTCAAAACCTTGAGGGACATGAGAATGATGACCGTGGACTATTGTCGCACCTGCGTCAATAAAGCTCCTGAGAAGATCCTGCCATTGAGGAGAGGGCCAAGGCGACATCTCAGATGCACCATGTATTGAGATGATAATAATGTCTACTTTACTTTTTAACTCGTTTATGGATTTATAGATCCAAGGGCCCACTGCTGTCACTCCTGGTTTCCAAGGGGTCGCGATACCAAACTGGGTTTCAGCACAACATATAACGCCTACTTTGATCCCTTGAATATCTTTTATTATTGGTTTTGATGCCTCATTTGAATTCTTGCCAGCGCCACCTATTTCAGCTCCAGTATCTTGGCAAATCTTAATTGTGTCTGAAAGCCCTGTTTCACCGTAATCCATTATATGATTATTTGCCAGGTTAATCACGAATTTTGTATCTATATATTCGGCTGTTATTTTTTTATCTCCGTACAGAGATGGGCCTGCTTTTGGGCGACATTTAAGCATCTTTGTCACAGGCGTTTCAAGATTGGTGATAGCTAGATCGATTGAACCTAGTTCATAGGTTGTACATGCATCTTTTACTCCTTTTGTTGGGGCAAAATCACCAAATAGTGCAATCCTCATTTTACTTCCCCTTCCCTACCAAATCCCGGTAAAAATATGGATGTTTTGCTACACCTATTATTCAAGTAACTTCGTGCTATTCTCTGAATTCTATTTTAGATGTTCCATTCTGCATTGACATATATCATACCCATGTCCGATGAAAATTGATACTGTTTTTCTGTGGTATTTGACCATTCGACACGAAATGTCATGGCATTTTGAATATCGTCGATTTTCTCTCCGACCTGCCACAATCTTAGATATATACTATAACTACCAGGCAGTAAAGGTAGTGAATCAATACTGCATATTACCTCTCCTCTTCCGGATATGTATTCGCCAAAATTGTTTTTTTGCCATTGGCTATTGATCGTAAATATTTTTGCCCCATTTATTGCATGAAAACTAGCAACAAACTGTGGTGCAAAAACGGGATCTGTAAAATTATATCCGATTCGGAAAACTAGTGGCTTCCCATAATATGCCACAGCATTTTCGAGGTCCATTGAGAGGTAGGTAAAACTAGTTTTTGTGTTTTTTGCGCGGTTTGGATGGTTAACTAATGATACCTCGTTATTATAATTTGTATTAATACTTTTGAGATAATTCGTAATTGAATTATCGATTGTATCAATATATGTTATCTTTCCCCCTGTTAAAACGATTCCTTTTTGACAAATATTGGATAGCGCCCCCATATTATGACTCACAAACAGCACCGTCCTCCCCTCGCTCGCCACCTCCCCCATCTTCCCGAGGCACTTCTTCTGGAACTCCGCGTCTCCCACCGCCAGCACCTCGTCCACCAGCAGAATCTCCGGGTCCAGGTGCGCCGCCACCGAGAACGCGAGCCGCACATTCATCCCGCTCGAGTACCTCTTCACCGGCGTGTCGAGGAACTTCTCGACGCCCGAGAACTTCACGATCTCCTCGAACTTGTCATCGATCTCGCGCTTCTTCATGCCGAGGATGGCGCCGTTGAAGAAGATGTTCTCCCGGCCGGTGAGCTCGGGGTGAAAACCGGTGCCGACCTCAAGGAGGGAGCCGACCCGGCCCCGCATCACGATCTCGCCCTCGGTCGGGTAGGTGATCCGGGAGAGGATCTTGAGGAGGGTGCTCTTGCCGGCGCCGTTCCTCCCGATGATGCCGAGGACCTCGCCGCGCTCGACCTCGAAGTTGATGTCCTTGAGGGCCCAGAAAGTCTCCTTCGGTCCAGTGAGGCCACGCAGGGTCCTTACGGGGTGACGCACCGCGTTCGTGAAACTCTCCGTGAACCGCTTGTAGGTCCGGTCCATCCCTATCTGGTATTCCTTCGAGAGGTGCTTCACCTCGATGATCGGTTTGTTGTTCCGGGATGTCATGTCACACCAGGTCCGCGAAGTATTTCTCTGTCCGGCGGAGATACAGCACGCCGCTGAAGAAGATCGCAAGCGTGATTGCCGCCGATATGGCAAGCCCGACGTAGTCCACCGGGGTATGTCCAAGCAGGACCGCCCGGTGAGCGTTGAGGAGGCCGGTCAGGGGGTTGAGGGCAAGGAGCCACTGCAGGTTCTCACCGAGGATGCTCGCCGGGTAGATCACCGGCGAGACGAACATCAGCATCTGGATGAAGAACGGGAGGGCGAACTTGACGTCCCGGTACTTCACGCAGATCGATGAGAGCCAGTAGCCCGTCCCCGCCGCGAGGAGGAGGGTGAGGAGGACGATCGCCGGCAGGAGGAGGATCGCTGCCGTCGGCATAAACTGGTAATAGACCATCATGGCGGCAAGGATCGTCATGGCGATCCCGTAGTCCACGATCCCCGCAAGGCACGGCGCCGTCGGGATGAATATCCTCGGCATGTAGACCTTCGAGAGGAGTTGCGCGTTCCCGACCAGGCTGTTCCCCGCACCAGACAGCGCATTCTGGAAGTAGGTCCAGAGAAGCAGGCCCGAGTAGGAGAAGAGGGCATACGGGATCCCCTCCGAGGGCATCTGGGCAAGGCCGCCGAATATCAGGGTGAAGACGATCATCGTGAAGAGCGGCTGGAGCACCGCCCAGGACGCCCCCATGACGGTCTGCTTGTACCGGATCTTGATCTCGCGGAGGGCAAGGAAGAAGAGGAGCTCGTGGTACTCCAGAAGCTCCTTCCAGTTCAGGTCAAAGAGGCCGTACTTCGGGCGGATGACCAGTTCGAAGTCGGATGCCTGTTCAGTCATGGTTCTTCCCGGATCCAGTCGACGTAGCGTTTTAATCCTGCAGTTATTCCGGTCCGGGCATGCCAGCCCAGGAGTTCCTCTGCCTTCCGGGTGTCGGCCCGGGTGTCCTTTACGTCGCCCTTCTGCTCTGCACTGTGCTCGACAACTGCACTCTTCCCGACAACCTCCTCGATAGCACCGATCAGGTCGTTAACGCTGATCCGGTTCCCGCCGCCGATGTTGAAGACCTCGCCCCGAACATCACTTCCGGCGGCAAGGATGTTTGCCTCGACGATATCGTCGATGTAGGTGAAGTCCCGCGTCTGCGTGCCGTCGCCGTAGACGGTGATCGCCTCATTGTTCAGGACTGCCCGGACGAATTTGTTGATTCCCATGTCCGGCCGCTGGCGCGGGCCGTACACGGTGAAGTACCGGAGCGACACCGCCGGAACACCGTAGTTCTTCCAGTACAGCGAACAGAGGTGCTCGGCGGCAAGTTTCGTCACCCCGTAGGGGGAGACCGGCTGCACCATCCGGTCTTCACGCATGGGGAGTTCAGCATCGCCGTAGACCGAGGAGGACGAAGAGTAGACGAATTTCCGGATCTTCCGGGATTTATAGAACTCAAGCAGCCGCTGGGTCGCCAGGATATTGTCGCGGGTGTAGACCTCAAAGCTCTCCCCCCACGACGCCCGGACGCCCGCCTGTGCCGCGAGGTGAAAGACGTAGTCGACGGACGGAAAGGACTTCATATCGAGGATATCCTCTTCGAGCAGCGCAAAGCGCGGGTGCTTAACCGCGGACGAAATGTTTCGCTCTTTGAGACCCCGGGAATAGTAGTCCGAGAACCGGTCGATACCGATCACCGTATACCCGTCACGCAAAAGCCGGTCGGCGAGCGTGCTCCCGATGAACCCGGCACACCCGGTTACAAGGGCTCTCATGCCTGCACCACCCATCTCATATATGCCATGACGTCATCCCGCAGATCGTCGTGCTCCAGGGCGAAATCGATGATCGCCTCGATGTAGCCCATCCGGTCGCCGGTATCATACCGTCTGCCGTGAAATGTGCAGGCATAGACGTTCTGGCTGTCTTTCAGGAGGCGGATCCCGTCCGTCAACTGGATCTCCCCCCCGACACCGTGGGTCGTCCTCTTTAAACAGTCAAAGATCTCCGGGGTGAAGACGTAACGCCCGATCGCGCCCATGGTCGAGGGCGCCTCCTCCGCTTTTGGCTTCTCCACGATATCCTCAAGCAGGAAGAGAGAATCCTCAAGCCTTCTGCCCTTGATGATCCCGTAGCTGCTGACCATCTCCTTGGGCACATCTTCAACTGCAATGACGGAGCAGCGGTAGCGGTCAAACGTATCGATCAGTTGCCGGGTGCAGGGCCTGTCGTTTCGTATGATGTCGTCGCCGAGCAGCACGGCAAACGGTTCATTGCAGATGTGCTTCTCGGCCCGGAGAACAGCGTCCCCCAGTCCCAGCGGCTCTTTCTGCCGGATATAATGGATATCGACGAGCGACGAGATCTCCTGCACCATCTTGAGGAGATGCTCTTTCTTACCATTCGCAAGGTGCATCTCTAGTTCGGGCGAATCGTCGAAATAATCCTCGATGGCTCGCTTGCTCCTGCCGGTAATGATGATGATATCGTCGATCCCCGAGTCCAGGGCCTCCTTGACGACGTAATGGATGACCGGGACATCGATGATGGGGAGCATCTCCTTCGGCATGGATTTCGTAGCCGGCAGGAATCTCGTCCCAAGCCCTGCCGCGGGGATAACAGCTTTTGTAACCGCCATTACCAGCACACCCCGTCGTAGGTCGAGCCGTCCCGTGCTCTCTCGATCCTTCTTCCGTCGATGACGATCTTCCCGGAGTAACTCAGGCTCTCAAACTCCTTCCACTCCGTCGTGATAAGCACGGCGTCCGCAGCGAGAGCAGCCGCAGCGGTAGGAACGTAGTTGATCTGCGGGTAGAGTTTACTGAAGTTGCCCATCGCCATAGGGTCGTAGGCAAGGACCGTCGCCCCGTTTCGAAGCAAGGTCTCGACGATCGGGATAGCCCGGCTCTCCCGCACGTCATCGGTATTCGGCTTAAACGCGAGGCCGAGAACTCCGATCGTCTTCCGATCGAGGTCGGGAACGTGCGTCTTGAGCAGTTTAAGAAGCTGCAGCGGCTGCTCCTCGTTCACTTCGATGACGTCTTTCAGGATCTTTGGCTCAACCCCGACCTCTTCTGCCCTGGCAATCAGCGCCCGTACATCCTTCGGGAAGCACGACCCTCCAAATCCGATGCCGGACTGGAAGAATGCCGGATTGATCCGGTGGTCCATCCCCACACCCCTGAAGACCTCGGCGGTATCGATCTCCATCTGTTTGCATATGTTGCCGATCTCGTTTGCAAAACTGATCTTTGTCGCGAGGAACGCGTTGCTGACGTATTTGATCATCTCGGCAACAGGGATGGCGGTGATCATCTTCGGGCAGTCGATAGACGAATAAAGTTCTTCGAGGAGGCGGCGGGAGCGATCATCACAAGTCCCGATGACGATCCGGTCCGGCGCAAAAAAGTCACTGAGGGCTGAACCTTCCCGCAGAAATTCCGGATTGGAAGCCAGCCCGAAGTCAACGAAAGCCCGTTTCCCGGACTCCGCCTCAAGGATCGGGAGAACAACGTCTTTTGTCGTTCCCGGCAGGACGGTGCTCTTCACGACTACAGTATGGCCGCCCGACCTCTCTCTCAGAACCCTGCCGACCCCGGCGGCTGCGGACCGGACATAGGTGAGATCGATCGATCCATCCTGCCGTGAAGGGGTCCCAACGCAGATGAACGTAACCTCAGTACGGCGTACGGCGTCTGCAAGGTCATCCGTTGCCACGATCCGTGAGGAGTTCTCCTGCAGTAACCCGCCAAGCCCGGGCTCATAGATGGGGGCCTGCCCGGCGTTGATCGCGGCAATCTTACTCGGGTCGAGGTCGACAAAGACGATCTCGTGCCCGAGGGCGGCAAAGCACGCCCCCGTGACCGCACCGACGTAGCCGCATCCGATGATGGAGATCTTCATCGTCGTTCCCTGTACCACGCTATCGTCCGCTCCAGCCCTTCGCGGAGATCGACCTTCGCCCGGAACCCGAACTCCCGCTCCGCGCGCGAGACAGCCAGGCACCGCCGGGGCTGGCCGTCGGGTTTGGCCGTGTCCCGGACGATCTCCCCCGTAAACCCGGTGAGGTCGGCGATGAGGGTCGCGAGGTCGCGGATGGTGATCTCGAAGCCTGCCCCGAGGTTCACCGGATCGGGCTTATCGTAGCGCTCGGCGGCGAGCGCGATCCCCTCCGCGGCGTCGTCGACGTAGAGGAACTCGCGCGATGCAGCCCCGGTCCCCCAGACCTCGACGCTCTCCGCACCGCTCTCCACCGCCTCGACGAACTTCCTGATCAGGGCCGGTATGACGTGCGAGGATGCCGGGTCGAAGTTGTCCCCCGGGCCGTAGAGGTTCACCGGGAGGAGGTAGATCGCGTTAAACCCGTACTGCTGCCGGTAGGCCTGAGCCTGGACAAGGAGCATCTTCTTTGCGAGGCCATAGGGGGCGTTGGTCTCTTCGGGATACCCGTTCCAGAGATCCTCTTCCCGGAACGGGACCGGCGTGAACTTCGGGTAGGCGCAGATCGTCCCGACGGCGACGAACTTCGCCACACCGGCCTGCCGGGCGGCCTCCATCAGTTGGATCCCCATGACGGCGTTGTCGTAGAAGAGAGAGCCCGGGTTTGCCATGTTGTAGCCGATGCCGCCGACCTTCGCCGCAAGGTGGATGACGATGTCGACGCCCTCGACCGCGGCAACGCAGTCCTCCCACCGCCGGAGGTCAAGGTCGCGGCTCCGCGGCACCCGGATGTTCTCCCCGGGGAGCCCGTGCCTCTCAAGCGTCCTCACGAGAGATGAGCCGAGGAACCCGGCCCCGCCCGTGACGAGAACCCTCTTTTCATCCCAGAACGTCATGCAATCTCCCGGAGCGTATCACTGCAATCGTTTGTGCCGTTCCCCTTGAAGATACCATCGATCCGATCGAGGTTCACCCGGAAGCCTCGCCGGGTTTTCCAGCCATAAACCGCCGGGTTCCAGACGGAGCGGCCGTCGTGAGCCTGCGGCCGCATCCCGGCTGACAGCAGGGACTCTAGTCCCCCTCCCACCACCGGCCGGGGAACTTCCTCCGGAGCACCTCGTCCCCCTCCCCAATGGGGGGAAGCCCTGCCGCCCGCATGTCGGCATCGACCATGATCCGGACGAGATCAGGGAACGTCACCCGCGGTCTCCAGCCAAGATGCATACGCGCCTTCTCCGTGTCGGCGATCAGGCTCTCCACCTCGGTCGGCCGGAAGTACCGCGGATCGATCCGCACGTGCTCCTCGCAATCAAGCCCGGCGTAGGCACAGGCCATCTCAAGAAACTCCCTTACAGAATGGCTCTCCCCGGTCCCGACGACGTAGTCTTCAGGCACTTCCTGCTGGAGGATCTTCCACATGCACGCGACGTACTCCGGAGCGAACCCCCAGTCCCGCCGCGCCTCCAGGTTCCCGAGGTAGAGGCACTTCTCTTTCCCCGCAAGGATCCGGCTGATACCCCGGGTGATCTTCCTCGTCACGAACGTCTCCCCCCGGCGGGGAGACTCATGGTTGAAGAGGATGCCGTTCGCGGCGAACATGCCGTAGCCGTCGCGGTAGTTCTTCGTCATGAAGAAGGCATAGACTTTCGCACAGGCATAGGGGCTCCGCGGCTGGAAGGCGGAGGTCTCGCTCTGCGGCGGGGGGGTCGCGCCGAACATCTCGCTGCTTGAGGCCTGGTAGAACTTCATACCGTTCCCGCTCTTCCGGATCGTCTCGAGGAGCCGGGTCGTCCCGAGGCCGGTGACGTTCCCGGTATACTCGGGGGTATCGAAGCTGACCCGCACATGGCTCTGGGCCCCGAGATGGTAGACCTCGTCGGGCTTGATATTGTAGATGATATGGGAGATCTGCTCGTCATCGGAGAGGTCGCCGTAGTGGAGAAAGAGGCGTGCGCCCGCATCGTGGGGATCGGTGTAGATATGCTCAAGCCGGGCAGTGTTGAAGGTCGATGCCCGCCGGATGATCCCGTGCACCTCATAGCCCTTGTGGAGGAGGAACTCGGCGAGGTACGACCCGTCCTGCCCCGTGATGCCGGTAATCAAAGCTTTTTTTGATATAGTGCTCGCCCTCCCATCGTTAACAACTACCAGACAATTTGCATGCCGCTGATATATGAATTGTGTATTTTAAGGGAACGATTCGAAATTATAACTGGTTTGCGACGAAAATGTAGTTCACCGTTAATATCCCCTGCGACCAGGTAATGGCGGCCCTTTGAGCGGATTCCCGGCAGGAGCATGACATGGTTCCGGACGCCTGCACCGGAGCGCTCATGCGGGAATTCCCTATGGCACGGGGCTGTGATCCGGCGGCGCAGTTGCAAACCCGACAGCAACCGATCGGGAATCTATCCGGTCACCGGTGGGAAAAATCTGGAGAGCGGCCGGGGTACACCATACTGCCGCTATCAGGGGCTCTTTCTTCCTCAAACCGCACCATCATAATGTTCAGAAGACACTAAATCGTCTAGAAAACCAATATTCTCATGAACAACATTTATTAACCATGACATAAATATAATTCAATATTATGGTGGGGGTAGACCAGACTCAGATCGATAAAATACTCTCCGGCGCGTCCTCCGACGACCCGGAGGCCCGTCTCGATACCCTTGAGAAGGAGCTGGATTTCGTCAAGACTTCGATCAAGCGGCTGCTTATCGACCTCCGGGAGCGCATGAACGAACTGGACAACCCGTTCACCACCGCCGCCGCGTCGTACGCAGGGAACCGGTTCGAGCCGCCGGCTCTCGTTGCGGACGATGAGGACGCAGATAGCGAGATGCCGGCGCTCGACGCTCTCCCTGCCGTTCTCGGTGCGCCGGAGCTGCATGCGCTCCCGGAGGGCCTCGCCAGTGGGCTCTTCCCGCCCGACCTCGGAGCGGCCTATCCTCCCCCGGACGGCACACCCTCTCTCCCGGGGGCAAAACCCGCGGGAAAACTCAAGCTCCAGAAGGTCCACCGGCTCTTTGCGTGGGTGCACCAGGGGTGCTCGAAGTACGGGCACGAGCACATGACAATCATGATCGACGCCTACCGGTCGATGGACTACATCACCCAGGAGGTCTCCGACCAGATCCGCGATATCATGCGGATGGCCCCCGAGACCAGGAGAGACGTCGCGGATATCGGCCCGAACGAGTTCGTCTCGGAACTCTACGTCTTAAACCGCATCCTCGACCCCGAGGACGCCACGCTTGACCGGGACATGATCGAGGTGCTGATGCTCGCCCGCCGCCGCCAGGGGGAGCAGAGCGCCGGAACATCCTCACGGGAACAGGATGCCGGCGATACCTGGATCGAGCTCCTGGACAGGATATGATGGATGTCGAGCGAAGCCTTCACCACCGCGATGTTCCTCATCGCCGCCATCGTATCGGCCGGCGTCCTCATTAACGCAGTCTTCCCGGTGATCTACACCCTCGCAGGCACGATCTCGTCGTCCTCCCACCAGGTGGATGAACGGTTGAGTAACGATGTAAAGATCGTCACGACGTATGCCAGCGGAGGGAGCAAAGAAGCCAGAATCTGGTTAAAGAACGTCGGAACATCCAGGATATCCCCATCAGACATCGGGAAGGCCGACGTCTTCCTCGGGGCCCCGGGGAACTTCACCCGGCTCGGCCTGGTTTTACCACCAGGCACACCGGGACCAAACCAGTGGACCTACGAGATCCTTGAGGATACCCAGAAGAACAACAACTGGGACCCCGGCGAGACCCTCTACATTCGGGGCTATAGCGACGCCATCCCAAAGACAGGTGAGGTCGTCTACATCCAGTTCGTCCTCTCCACGGGACTCTCACGGTCGACCACCTTCACCGCAGGTACATAACCATGAGTGCAGGACCCCTCGTCGCATCCGGGATCGGCATCCTCCTCCTGGTCGCCACCGCTTACATCCTGGTCGGCGGCACCCTCGCAACTACGGAAGTGGTCGTCGAAGCGCAGAGCAACCTCGTCATGTATCAGGAAGCCAGGATGCGGACGGCGATCGAGATCCAGAACACGACAATCGTCGACAACCAGACCCTCTCTGTCGACGTGAAGAACACCGGGAGCGAACCGATCGTCGATATCCCGTTGATCGACGTCTACATCGACATCGGGAACGCTCCGGTCTATGTCCCCTACAAGAAGGAGGGTGTGAACTACTGGAACGATACGGGGATAGACCCGGACCATATTCACCCCGGCGAGCTTGACCCCGGCGAAACCCTCACCCTCTCGATCACCCACGAGAAAGACGCAAAACCCATCTGGGTCCAGGTCGTCACCCCAAACGGGGTCCCGAGTTCCGTATACCTATGAGGAGAACAGGAATGGCCACGAGCGAAGACAGCAGCATTACCGAGTTACCCGATCGGACGATCCTCTCGACCGGGAACTCCGAACTCGACAAGAAGCTCGCCGACGGCCTCCCCTTGAGTTCCCTCAACCTCATCGAGGGCGAGAACGACACCGGAAAGAGCGTGCTGACCCAGCAGATTGTCTGGGGCGCCCTGAAGCAGGGGTTCAACGTCGACCTCTTCTCGACCGAGAACACGAGCAAGAGTTTCCTCTCCCAGATGGAGTCGATGAGCCTTGATGTCTCCGACTACTTCGCCTGGGGCTACCTCCGGGTCTTTCCCATGCACGTCGTCGGGTTCGAGTGGACAAAAGAGAAGATGCAGGGGACGCTCGAACGGATGATCCACTACATGGAGCAGAGCAGAGCAGACGTGATCGTCATCGACTCGCTCACCCTCTTCACCGAGTACGCCAAACAGGATACCGTCCTCACGTTCTTCACGAACTGCAAGAACCTCGTCGACCACGGCAAGACCATCCTGATCACCCTGCACACCTACGCCTTCGTCGAGGACTCCCTCGTCCGTATCCGCTCGATCTGCGACGCCCACCTCTTCATGAAGAAAGCACTCGTCGGCGGCAAGTATGTCATGATGCTCGAGGTCGTCAAGGTCCGCGGCGCACGAAAGACCACAGGAAACATCATCAGTTTCGAGGTCCACCCCGGGTACGGCATCAAGATCATCCCCGTCTCAATCGCGAAGGTGTGAGGTATGGGATCGGCTCTGGAAGCAACGGTGATCCTCCCCTTCGAACCCGAGTTCATCGACGAGGGGAACGACTGCTACAACAACGTCGAGTCCTGCGCCCTCTACCGTATGCTCCCGGCAAACGCGAAAGACTACGTCAAAGAGAGCCCTCACCTCCTCGAGTACCTCCACATCCTGCCGGTCAACACCGTCGGGATCCCGCTCTTCCTCTCGGAGCTGAAACGGGACTTAAAATCGATGGAGAACCCGAACATCATATACCCGGTCAACGAGACGACGTTCATCCACATCTTCCCTGACCCAAACGACGTCCGGAACTGGTACATACCGATCGAACCCGCGTTCCTCCACTCCGTAAAAGAGATCCTCCCGGTGATCGAGGAGAAGCTGATCGATATGATCGACGCCCTCGAAGAGGAGCCGGTGACCGAGCAGGCGCGTATCGATGTGCTCCGAAACTTCATCCAGCAGTTAGTGTACATCAAGCAGCCGGACGAGGTGATCGACGAGTCTCTGCTCGCCGGCGGGACGGCAAAAGACATCAAGGGTCGGATCAAGACCTTCCTCACCTCCGAGGTCGGTGCGCCGGCAAAGCCGCAGGCATCCGGCCATCCCGCGCTCGCCGACGGACGGCTCATCCTCTCGCAGCAGGAGTACAAGGCGCTCGAATACATGATGATCCGCGACAAGATCGAGATGGGGACACTCAAACCCTTCCTCTCCGACCGGTATATCGAGGATATCACCTGCAACGGCGTCGGGCCGATCTTCATCGAGCACAAGATATTCAAAGGCTTAAAATCGGTCGTCGGGTTCCAGGACTCAGTGGAACTCGACAACTTCGTCATCAAACTCGCCGAACGGATCAAGCGGCCGCTGACCTACAGGAGCCCCATCGTGGACGCGACCCTCCCCGACGGCTCGCGTATCAACATCGTCTACGGGACCGAGATCAGCAAACACGGCAGCAACTTCACCATCCGTAAGGTGAACGAGGTCCCCCTGAGCATCCTGCAGGTGATCGAGAGCGGGGCATGCAACTACATGATGGCTGCCTACCTCTGGATCTGCCTCGAGTACGGCATGTCGATGTTCGTCTCCGGCGAGACCGCGAGCGGCAAGACGACGACCTTGAACGCCCTCACCACGTTCCTCCCGCCCGAGAACAAGATCGTCACCATCGAGGATACCCCGGAACTGACGGTCCCCCACCGGAACTGGACCCGCGAGGTCGCGAAAGCCAAGGGGAAGGGCGAGGGCGAAGGCTCAGAGATCACGATGTTCGACCTCTTGAAAGCCGCCCTCCGTCAGCGCCCGAACCAGATCCTGGTCGGTGAGATCCGCGGCGTGGAAGGGTCCGTCGCGTTCTCCGCGATGCAGACCGGCCACCCGGTGATGAGCACCTTCCACGCCGCATCCGTCGAGAAACTGATCCAGCGTCTCTGCGGCGACCCGATCAACATACCAAAGACCTACGTCGACAACTTGAATCTGGTCATCATCCAGAGCGCCGTGAAACTCCCCCATGGGGGGACCGTCCGGCGGATGCTCAGCGTCAACGAACTCGTGGGCTACGACCCCGAGACCCAGGGGTTCTCTTTCATGGCGGCGTTCGTCTGGGACCCTGCGACCGACTCCTTCACCTTCACCGGCAGGGGGAGCAGTTACCTCCTTGAGAACAAGATCGCAACGATGCTCGGCATCCCCGAGAACCGCAGGTCCGATATTTACAACGAGATTGATAAGCGTGCCAGCATTCTTGAGAGGCTCCATAAGGCCGGGTATACCCAGTTCTGGGACCTCTTCCACATGACCACGAAGATCAAGAAGCAGGGCCTGCTCACCATCGAGGTGTGACGTTGTTCGAGGGCGTGACCGAGCGGCTGCGAGAGGCAAACCAGGGGAAGATGCCGTTTGAGGAGCAGATCGAGTACCTCACCGACCTCCGGTCCTCCATCCTCGAGAACAAGAAGATGGAGCAGGACCTGCTCCTCATGTACACCTACATGGCCGCGATCACCACGTCGGCCGTGACCCGGCCCGAGATCTTCCAGTACACATCCGAGCGGTTCGAGTATGTCCCGTCGCGCTACATAGCAAAGGTGCAGCGCCTGGTCGCCGGGTGGGGCCACAGTTACGCCGGGGCGCTCCGGGCTATCGCTGAGAGGTGCCGGAACAAAACCCTCCAGAGCATGCTCAACCGCTACGCAAACTCGATCGACTCCGGCGTCCCGGACGACGACTTCATCGCCACGGAACTCTCAAGCATCCGGAGCATCTATCGAAACACGTTCGAGCAGGGGATCGAGCTCCTGAAGAAGTGGGGCGACGCCTACATTGCGATGCTCCTCTCGGGAGCACTCGTCGCCATCATCATCATGATATCGGTGGCGATCTACGCTCCCGACGGAATCGATTCAGCGCTGAACTCCTCCTACGCGATCATCCTCGCGATATCGATCTTCGGCCTCACGATCATGTACCGGGCCGTCCCCGACGATCCCCGGACGCACGGGCTTGCCGGGGTCTGCTCGAAGGAGCAGGGCATCATCAGGAGACTGGAACGCCTGGTCGTGCCGATCGTCGCCGCAATCACGCTTCTGCTCATTCTCATCGGCGTCAACGCCGGCATCATCTTCCTGCTCGCCGGCCTCCTCCTGATGCCGCTCGGGGTCATCGGCTACATCGACGACGCCAACGTCGTCAACCGTGACAACGATTTCGCCACGTTCATACGGAGCCTCGGGTCGGTGATGGGCGGCAAGGGCATCACCACCGGGGACGCGCTTCAGGAAGTGGACAGAAGATCACTCCCCTACCTGGAGCCGTTCATCGACTCGGTCTCGTCGAAGCTGAACCTCGGGCTCGATGAGGCCAGGAGCTGGACGAAGTTCATCGGGGAGACCGGCAGTTACCTGATCTACAAGTACATGAACATCTTCCGCGACGCCGTGGCCCTCGGCGGGTCCCCGGACCAGATAGGAAAGATCGTCGGTTCGTCGATGCTCGAGCAGGTGCTGCTCCGGAGGAAGCGCGATATGATGGTGAAAGGGTTTGTCGTCCTGCTCATCCCGATGCACGGGGCGATGATCGGCATCTTCGTCTTCCTCTTCGAGATCCTCCTCACCATGTCCCGTGCAGTGACAGAGGTGATGAACCACTTTGCAGAGACCTCGGCCGCACTCTCGGGAGGTGCGTCCACGATCGGCAGTACCATGGGATCATCGTTAAACATCTTCGCAAACTTCCCGGAAGATACGATGCGAGCCTACGTGGTGACGATCCTCTTAATGCTGACCGTTGCAAACATGCTTGCAGGAAAGATTGTCATGGGCGGTGACCGGTACCTGTACTACTTCTTTGCAAGCCTGCTCTCTGTGACCACCGGCGTCATATACATCGTTGCACCGATGCTTGTGAGCATATTCTTTACCATCCCAACAGTTGTGGGGGTGTAATGTGAGAGAAAACCTGCGTCGTCCGCTGCTGTTCCTGATCACCGTCGGTACAGGCTCCCTGATCATCCTTGTCGATGCCCCGGTCGAGGTCATCGTCGCGGGCACCGTCCTCGCGGGATTTCTCGCGCTCATCATCACCGGGGCGCTCGATCTTGCGGACCTGAAACCCTCACGGCTCCGCAGAGCGCTCCGGGAGCGGCCGAAGGCTCCGGAGACGAAAAAACCGGATGCCGCGGCAAAGAAACCGTCCCTCATCCGGAAACTCGCACCCGCCGGGATCAGCCTGCCCGGCATGCTCGGGACCCTCACGGCATCGATCCGGGAGACGATCGCGCATGCCCGCGCCCCCGAAGGCGAGAAGAAGAACCGGATCGAGAGTATCGACGCCATGCTCGACCAGGCGGTCGACGGCGCGGCCCCCGGTCAGCCCGAAGCACACACGACCGATCCCCTTGCCTCGCTTGCGGATCTCGACCTCGACTCGCTCGCGGACCTCGACCTCGATGGCGATCTCCCCGGCCCCGGGACGGCATTTGAGCCCGACCAGATCTCTCCCCTCTCCGGGGAAGAGGCAGACGCCGTATCGGAGATCCTCAAGGCGCACCAGAGCGACCTTGACGGCCCTGACTTCACCGGCGGACCCGCCGCGACCCTCCCTTCGATAGCCGCCGGTGCTCCGGGACTGCCGGGGGGCGGCGGCATGCCGGATATGAGCGCCCTGAGCGAGGAACTCTCCGAACTCGACGGCCTGGACCTTGATGATATCGAGATCGAGGGCGAGGAGGAAGAGGTCGACGCGGGAGAGCCCGGCCCGGGTGAGGTGACCCCTGAGGAGCCGGAGGAGGAGCTGGAAGAAGACTTCGATATGGTTTCTTTCGCATCCGGCGGCACGGTCGACGACGACCTGATCACCGCGATCAAGGCAGACACAAAGAAGAAGAAGTTTGTGGAGGACGTCAGCCTGATCCGCGAGTTGAAAGGAGAAAAATACGGCGCGAAAGATCTTGCAGCGGAGCTTGAGGGGATCCTCGCGGCGATGAGATCACAACGATGATGGTCTCCTATGGGATAAAGGTAGAGAGAAGATGAAATCAGTTCCAGTAAAGGTCGAGCACGGAGGCAAATGGGTCCCGACGACATTGGGTATCGGTGAGGACCGTATCCGGATCGATGCTCCCCTCGACTGCGAGATCCCCTACAAGTCCGTGGTCGATCTCGAGGAGAAGAAGAACCAGGTGGTGATCACCGCCGGTGCGGAGGGAGAACTGGTCTACCGCATCGCATCGGTGGAGAAGGTCCTCTCGGTCTTAAAAAAGTTCATCATCATCCAGTGCAGCGCCTACCGGTTGAACGCCTTCTTCATGTCGCCCGCAGTCCGCGGGGGGGTGCTCGTCCAGGACGCCAAATGGGAGAAAGGGGCGATCGCCGTCCTGAAGACCGGCATCTGGTTCGTCAGCCAGGAGAGCCAGGTCTGCATCCCCATCGAGGATGTGGCCGGCATCGAACTCACATCCCGGGAGATCCAGGAGAAGAATCTCGATGTCGTGAAGATCGACCACCTCGGCGAGAATGAGGTCGTGACAAGTTTCGTCCTCTGCCCGATGACGACGCTCCAGGTCCTCTACAACTTCCTCAGGGAGGCAACGCATGACTCTGAGGTCAGCGAGGAGATTGACCCCCTGACCGGGCAGGTGGCCATGCTGGTCTACAGCGGTATGGATTCGAGTGCCATCGAGAACATGCTCAAACTCTCGCATAAAGACCTCGACGCCATCTACGAGCGGCTCCTCGGCACGGGGCTTGCCGAGGTGCTTCACGTCAGAAAAGAAGTACAATTGACCGCGAAAGGTGTCCGGTACATCTCTAACGCAATGAAATCCCCAACAAATTAATAATATTATTTTTTCAGAATAAGAAAGCCTATATAGCGCATTCTCCAAATAGACATTGAGTGGTGTTCGATGGGGAGAATCCTGATCGTCGATGATACAATGTTTATGAGGACGCTACTGAAGAATATTCTCTTCTCCGGCGGGCACGATATCGTCGGTGAGGCGGCCGACGGGGCGGAAGCTGTTGCCAGGTACCAGGAACTCAGGCCCGACCTCGTCACGATGGACGTTGTCATGCCGAAGGTGAACGGGATCGAGGCGCTCAAGGCCATCAAGGCCGCCGATCCGGCGGCAAAGGTCATCATGTGCACGGCGGTCGGCCAGGAGCAGATGGTCAAACTCGCCGTCAAGAGCGGGGCGAGAGGCTACATCGTCAAACCGTTCCAGGCTCCAAAGGTTCTCGAAGAAGTCAAGAACGTCCTCAGTGCGTGACTATGATACGGGTTCTGATCGTCGACGACTCGCTCTTCATCCGGACGATTCTCCGGGATCTCCTCAAAGACAGCCCGGATATAGAGGTCGTCGGGACGGCGGTCAACGGTATCGACGCCCTCGGAAAGATTGCGGAACTCAGGCCTGACGTCATCACCCTCGATATCGAGATGCCCCGGATGAACGGCCTTGGAGTGCTTGAAGCGCTTCAAGGGAAGAGCGTGGGGCCGAAGGTGATCGTCTTAAGCACGCTGACGTCACGGCAGGCCGACATGACCCACCAGGCGCTCCGCCTCGGGGCGGACGACTTCATGCTCAAACCAAGGGACGTCCCGAACGTCAGGGGTATCGAGCGGGAACTCATCCAGAAGATCAGAAACCTCGTCTCGCTCCCGGCGGTCGTGCGATCGCCTGAGCCCCAAAAGAGCGAGGCCGATACGGTTGTGCTGATAGGCTCGTCGGCCGGAGGGCCGCCGATGCTTGATTCGCTCCTCTCCGCACTCCCCGCAGACCTCCCTGCAGCGGTCGTCATAACCCAGCATATGCCCGAGGGGTTCACCGCATCGCTCGCCGAGCGCCTGAACCGGATCTCCCCTCTCCCGGTGAAAGAGACCGCGAACGGCGATACCCTGCAGACCGGCTCGGTCCTGGTCTCAAAGGCCGGCTACCACACCGTGATCTCGGGGGTCTATGCAGGCGCCGGGAGAACCCATGGGCGGGTCGTCCACTCGACCGCCCCTCCCCTGCATGCGGTCCGGCCTGCCGTCGACACGACCTTCACCTCCGCAGCGCGCGTCTTTGGTCCGCGCACCGTCTCCGTGATCCTCTCGGGGATGGGGAGCGACGGCGGCGAAGGGACTCTCGCGGTGAAGACCGCGGGCGGCACCACGATGGTCTGCGCTGAAGAGGACTGCCTCGTATACGGCATGGCGCGGTCTGCTCTCGCCCGGGACTGTGTCGACAGGGTGGTCCCGCTCAGGAATATTGCGCGTGAGATCGGGAGGGCCGTCAGCCGGCTTGAGGTCAACCATGTTTGATGAAGAGGTATACCGGAAGCTGTTTGTTGAGGAATCAAGGGAGAATCATGAGGCCATCGTGAACAATCTCCTTGCTCTGGAGAGCGGGGAAGACCAGCAGACCGCCATCGATGAGATCTTCCGGTCTGCCCATACGCTCAAGGGGATGTCCGCATCGATGGGCTTTGATGCGATGGAGAACCTCTGTCACTCGATGGAAGACATCTTCTCGCTCATCCGGAGCGGCCGGCGGGAGGTGACCGCATCGCTCACCGACCTCCTCCTCACCTGCACCGACACGATCGAGGGGATGCTGGATTCTATCGAGGCAGGAGGAGTTCCGTCGGACGAGGAGTCCGCGAGCCTGGTGCAGGAACTCCGGGCGTTTACGGAAGAAGAAGTGCTCCCGGATGAGCAGGAGCCATCCGGAGTGGTGGTCCCTGCCGAAGCGGCAGGAGAGGCCGACGGCCGTCCGCTCTATACGCTCTCGGTCGCTGTCGACCCGTCCTGCACCATGAAGGACATCCGGGCCATGCTCCTCCTGCAGAACCTGGAGGATATCGGGACGATCATCTCGACAACCCCCTCGCGGGATCTCATCGAGGACGGGAGGTTCGACGGGTCGTTTGAGATCCTCATCGAGAGCGAGGCAGGGGAGGATGCGCTCAGGACCGTCGCCTCCGGCACCGAGATATCACTTCTCGGGATATCCTCTCCGGCATCACCGCCAGTGGCGGAGACAGCCCGGAAACCTGAACCGGCCCCGAAACAGGAGACCGAAACGCCACATGTGCCGAGGGCGGCAAAGAGCGAGAAGAGCCGGGAGATCAAGAACATCCGTGTCGATATAGAGCGGCTCGACAGGATGATGAACCTGGTCGAGGACCTGGTGATCAATCGCGGACGGCTCGAGCAGATCGCAAAGAAGCACGGCATCAAGGAGTTTGACGAGGCGCTCTCCATGGTCGGCCGTTCGGTCTCCGACCTCCAGAACCTCATGATGGGGATCCGGATGATGCCGCTCGAGCGTATCTTCAACCGCCTCCCCCGGGTCGTGCGGGACGTGGCGAACCACGATGGCAAAGAGGTCGAACTCGTCATCGAGGGCGGCGAGACCGAGCTCGACAGGAGTATGATGGACGGCCTCTCCGACCCGCTCCTGCACATCATCCGGAACGCCGTGAACCACGGCATCGAGACCCCGGAGATCCGTGAAGCCAACGGAAAACCGCGGAAAGGGTTGCTCCGGCTGACGGCGCGGAGGGATAAGGATAACGTCGTCATCGAGATCGAGGACGACGGTGCCGGCATCGATCCCGGGAGGCTCCGGGAGAAGGCGGTCAGCAGAGGCGCCATGACACCCGAGGCGGCGGCGGCCGCAACGCGAGACGACCTCATCAACCTGCTCTTCGAGCCCGGGTTCAGCACGGCCGAGGCGATCACCGATATCAGCGGCAGGGGCGTCGGGCTCGACGTGGTCAAAAAAACAATAACGTCGCTCAAGGGAACGATCAAGATCGAATCCGAGTTAGGAAGAGGAACAAAGTTCGAGCTGGTGCTGCCCCCGACGATGGCGATCATCGACGTCATGATGGTGCATATCAACGGAGGACGGTGCGCTATCCCGATCAGCAACGTCGTCGAGGTGGCACAGATCAGAACGGACGCGATCCACCGGATCGGGAACAGTGAAGCGATCCTGCTCCGCGACCAGATCCTCCCCATGCACCGCCTGGAGGATATGTTCGGCCGGGCACAGAGGAGCGATACGCTGGTTGTGCTGCAGAATAGCGGCAAAAGATGCTGTATCGTCGTCGATACCGTGGACGGTCAGCAGGAGGTGGTGGTGAAACCGCTCTCCCGACTTGCCGGCAACTGCCGCGGGATCAGCGGGATCACCATTCCGGGGGACGGCGACGTTGTGCCGGTCCTCGACGTAAACACAATGATTTAAGTGAGGTATTTCATGGAATTGGACCCGATTCAGATAGACGCGCTGGCGGAGTTTGGCAACATCGGTGCAGCGCATGCGGCGACAACTCTCTCACAGATGCTGATGAGCCCGATTGAGATGACGGTGCCGGAAGTGCAGGCCATCGATATCGCTGATATGCATAACTACATAGGTAGCGAGGTATCGGCCGTGGTCGTCTTCCAGATCCAGGGAGAGGTCGCGGACGGAGGGTATATCGTCGTCAGCATGCCCCGGGAGACCGTCATCCAGCTGACGAACCAGATGCTCGGCACCACCGATTCCGACCGCGAGCTCAACGATATGGACCGGAGCGCCGCAATCGAGATCGGGAACATCATGATATCGGCGTTCCTCGATGCGACCGCCGAGCTTCTGGGCATCGTCATGCTGCCGTCCCCCCCGGCGCTGGCTATCGACATGGAGCATGCGGCCTTTGAGTCCATCGTCGCGCAGGTGGCCGGCGACGTGAACGACGTCCTGATCTTCAACACCGAGCTCACGAGCGAGGCGCCGCCCGTCTACGGGAGCATATACATGCTCCCGAACCCGGAGCTCATGCAACAGTTATTCCTTATGCTGGAACGCCTGATGATGCCGCTCTCGTAACCGATCTCCGGGATACTATGGAGAACAATTTCTTTGGAGAGGAGACGGCTATTATCCTGGGTCTTGGTGAACTCAGGGTCGGAACGTGCCCGATGGGGACGATCGGGCTCGGTTCCTGCATCGCGCTCATCCTGCACGACCAGAGGCGGTCTCTTGGGGGGCTTGCCCACATCATGCTCCCGGAAAGCCACGGAAACACCGACCGTCCCGGCAAGTTTGCGGACACCGCCACGAGCGCCCTCCTCGATGGGATGGAGAGGCTCGGGAGCACGAAATTCTCGATCACCGCAACCGTCGTCGGCGGTGCGAGCATGTTTGAGTTCTCGGCGACCTCCTTGAATATCGGCGAGAGAAACGCTGCCGCCGTGAAAGACTTGCTCCACGAACTGGGCATCAGGATCGAGCATGAGGAGACCGGCGGCAAGGTTGGGCGGTCCGTGTACTACTGGCCGGAGGGGAAGGGCCGCCTCATCATCAAGAGGGCGGACGGGACATGCACCGCGCTCTGATCCTCTCCGTCGCTCTGCTCTTCCTCCTCATCTCTCCATCCCCGGCTATCTCCATCGATGTGCCCGACTTTGATACGGGGATCGCATCCGCCGGGGTGACGGACGCGATCAACGGTCGGCACGGGGACGTCATATTTGCGACCGACAGCGGCATCTCGATGTATACGGCAAACGGCACCTGGCACTCGGTCAATGCAAGGCACCCGGGGGAGACGGCCTACGGACTGCTCGCGCCCCTTGATACCATGGTGTCCGCGATCGCCCTCGACGCGAGGGGCCACCTCTGGATAGGCTACCCGAACGGACTGCAGATCGGGGATGGGAAAGGATACCGGGCCATACAGGACCAGCAGTTCCTCAAGAACCGCAACATCGGCTGCATAGCGCGGTGGGGGGACGATATGTGGGTTGCCACCGGGCGGGCGGGCCTCCACCGCTACCATGACGGTGCCTGGACGTGGTATAAGCCGCTCGGGCCCGAAGGTCTCGGGTGCTACACCGTCGTGAGCATGGCGGTCGATGCCGCGAGCGATGCGCTCGTCATCGGGTCCGAGCACGACGGCATCCGGGTGCTCAAGAACAGGACCGGAGAGGTCCGATTCGAGCAGGTAACCCGCGAAGGCGAGCCGGTCCGGGGGGTCTCCGCGGTGCGGGTCGATCCGTTCGGCGGCGTCTACCTCTTCAACCGCACGGCGGTCCTCCACTACACACCGGACGGGGGGGTCACGGCGGTCCTCGACGCCGGTGACCTGAGCGCGTTCCCGGTCGCCATCAACGATATTGCGGCAACGCCCGAAGGAACGCTCCTTATCGCCTCCGATAACGGCATATACGGCTGGAACTCGTCGGGGTTCACCCTGCATATCACCTCCGGCGACGGTATTCGCGCAAACGTTGTCAAGAAACTCTTCATCGATGCCGACGGGCGGTGCTGGTTCGTTGTCCCCGGAAACGTGGGCTACATCCCGCCGATGACGGGGCCGGCTACCCTCGACCTGAAAGCCGTTCCCGTGCAGGTGCCATACGAACCGGAGGTCACGGTCAACGTCTCCAGCGAGACCCCGACGCCGGATATCCCCGCCGGCGAGCCCGCCGGGATACCAGAGATGCTTTCTGGAGCGTGGGCGTCCTTTGCGGAATGGATCGGCGGGGTGGGCGCCCGGCTGACCGGGGCCTGAGGTCGCGGAGTGGGGAGGGAGCATGCCCGCCAGAAAAATGGGAACTATCTCCCGGTGCCGCTCAGGACTTCGATATATCCGCGTAGTAGTATTCCCCGGCCGCGACCTGCTCCCGGTCCAGGAACGACCCGGGCTTGTTGATCCGCGGCCGCCCGCTCTTGTCCCGCCGGAAGGTGATCCCGAGCGCTTTTAAGAACCGGTTCATGCCCGCCGCCATATCGAACGGTCCTGTGGCCTTACCGTGCAGACCCGGCTCTCCCTCGAAGACAAGGATCCGGTCGCTGATCATATCGATCAGGTAGATGTCGTGGTCGATCACGAGCGTGCTCGCGGCGTGCCCCTCGGCATGCTTCCGGATCATACGGGATATCTTCACCCGCTGCTCCACGTCGAGGTGCGCGCTCGGTTCATCCAGTATGTAGAGGTCGGCGTCGCGTGAGAGGCAGACAGCGATCGCCACCCGCTGCAGCTCGCCGCCGGAGAGCGTGTTCACCGGCGCCTGGAGGAGCTGCGAAAGAGAGAGGGGCTCTAAGATCTCGTGCTGGTAGAACGACGTGTTGAACTTCGTCGTCGTCTGCCGGAGGACCTCCTCGACACTCGCCGCCGAGTCCCCTTTGAGATACTGCGGCTTGTAGGAGATCCGCACCCGGGTGTCCATCGACCCGGTGTCGGGGGGGAGCACCCCGGCGAGGAGCCCGGCGAACGTGCTCTTCCCGATGCCGTTCGCCCCAAGGACCCCGAGGACTTCGCCGCTCCGGATCTCCCCGCCGCCGACGGAGAGCGAGAACTGCGCAAACTGCTTTGTCATCGCCGGAAACGCGAGCAGCACCTCCCGATTCGCCTCAGCGGCATGCGCCCGGATATCAAACGTCACCGGGTAATCCCTGAACCTGACATTCTCTTCCGGGAGGAAGCCTTCCAGGTACTGGTTGATCCCCACCCGGACGCCCTTCGGGTAGGTGATGACACCGAAGACCGCCGGTTCTCCGTAGGCAATATGCACGGTGTCGGCAAGCATATCGAGGATGGCGAGGTCATGCTCGACGATCACGACCGGCCGCTCCTGGGCGAGTTCCCGGATCAGGTCTGCAGCGGCCATCCGCTGGTAAACGTCGAGGTAGGGCGTGATCTCGTCGAGGAAGTAGAAGTCGGCATCCCGCGCAAGGCACGCGGCGATCGCCACCCGTTGCAGCTCGCCGCCGGAGAGGTTCGCGATCGGCCGGTCGATGACCGCACGGAGCGATAGCCGGTCGATGTAGTAGTCGAGTCTGCCGCGCTCGTCGGTGGTCGCGAGGAGGTCGCGCACCGACCCGGAGAAGACCTTCGGGATCTGGTCGATGTACTGCGGCTTTGTGGCGACCTTCATGTTCTTCTGCGAGAGCAACTGGAGGTAGTCGAAGAGTTCGGTCCCCTGGTAGAGGTCGAGAACTTCCTTCCAGGAGACAGCGGCCTCGGTCCTCCCCAGGTTCGGGACCAGCGTGCCCGAGAGGATCTTCACCGACGTGCTCTTGCCGATACCGTTCGGCCCGAGGACGCCGGTGACCTTCCCCTCGACGGGGATCGGGAGACCGTAGAGGACAAACCCGTTCTGGCCGTAGCGATGGGTCGGCTGGTCGAGTTGTTCAGGGAGGTTGACGATATCGAGGGCCTCGAACGGGCACTTCTTCACGCAGATACCGCAGCCCACGCAGAGCTCCTCGGATATGACGACTTTCTGGTCTTCGCCGATGACGACGGTCTCGTCACCGGTCCGGACACGCGGGCAGTAGAGGATACACTCGGTGCCGCACTTGACGGGGTGACACCGATCACGGTGTACAACAGCAATACGCATGGGAGATCACAGAACGGTGGTGGTTAAGAGGATGGTCCAGGTCATGAACCAGAGCGCAAACGTCATGAAACTCTGGTAGAACCAGTCTTTGCCGGTCAGCTCCATGTAGTCGATCCCAAGGAGCATAAAGACGTACTTCTGGAAGACGACGCCCGCCGCGAGAAGGAGCAGGCCGATGATGGCGTTCGCCTGGAGCCCGCTCACCGGGTCCGGGGTGCCGGAGAGGTAGAACGAGAGTCCTCCGACCAGAATGCCCATGAAGCAGGCTACAAGTGTCCGTTTTATCCGACCTCTGTGCTCGACCTGTTTCTCGGCACGTGTCCGCGGCCGTGTCTTATCAACCTCGGCGGCTACCGCATTATCGCTCATCGTGACACCAGTGTTACGCCATTCCTGGAAAGGAGGTCGCCCGGGGACGACGGCCCGGTAAAGAACAAGCTCCCGGCCACCCTCCGGATCGACGGAATTACTACATAATAGGGTCTTCTCCGCTTATAAAGGTAGGTACCTCCCGCCCTGTGGAATCGATTCTCCTGCGGATCGGCGGTGGATTTGTGACAATTCTTTACGCGCGGCCTTACGGGAGGGCAGTGCTGTCGGGAGAGCACGGTCCGCACCTCACCCGGCGCCCGGGTATCACTCGATCTTATACCGCAGAAGGGCCGCAGCGCCCCCGAGGGCCGCCAGGCGTTCTCCGGGTTCGAACTCAGTGCTCAGCACCACGACCGATGCGTTGACGTGCTCGGCCCGCTCGATGACGGCCGTAGCCTCTTCGTCCCGGAGCAGGGTGTCGGAGACCAGCACCGTCTCCGCCGCGCCGTAGGCAATCGCTTTCCGGACCTCGCCGATACCGTAGGCGACGGCCCCTTCGGTCGCGATCCGGAGAAGGACTTCGTCCATCAGCCTGACTTCCCGTGCAAGGTGGAGGTCGCCGAGCAGCCGCTCGAGGATTCCCTGCCCGATCACCTCCTGCACGGCGCCCCGCCCAATACGCCGCGTCTCGACGACGACCATCCTTCCTGCGAGGTCGTCCACGTGGGCTCTCGCATAATCCGCAAACTCGTCCTTCACGAACCCCGGGCCCGCGACGACGAGAGGCCCCGTAACCGCGGCGAGCACATCAAGCGTCTTCTCGAAGAGCACCGAGCGGGTGCCGGCCTCCGCACCCTTGCTGCTCCCGGCCGTGACGGTGGTCACCCACTCCGGGCCGAACTGACGCAGGCGGTAGACCTGCGCCTCCCCCTCCTCGACGCTCACGACGTGGACAACGCCGTATGCGGAGGCATCGACGGCCCGCTGTATCCGTTCGCAGTCGACAGGCCGCCACTCCCTGATGACCGATAGCTCGAACCCCGGCTCGACGTTGAGGGTGTGATGTGCGGTGACATCCACACCGCTCTCGATGACCCCGCCGATGCGGAGGCGGTTCGTATGCTGGTGGAACTCCACCTTCTCGACCCGGATCCCGAGCCGGAACGGCCGCTTCTCCACCTTCTCCGGCCGGAGCTTATCGGTTGCCGCCTCCACGCTCCGGAAGGTCGTCGCGAAGACGAGGTCTCCTGGTCCAACCAGGTGCGAGAGGTGCCAGATGTCGTCGAGCGTCTCCGGAAAGAGGCGTATCTCCCCGAACCGTTTCCTCAGTTCCCGAACTTCAGCCTTCATGGTTCAACGATATCAGAGCCTCCCGGGGGGACGAATGCGGCGACTGCCTCGGTGTTTAAGGCGTTCTTGAGCCCTTTCCACTCGTCCTCCGAGAGTTTCTCCCTGAGTGCCCGGACAACCTTCTTTGCGGTGTCGTTGGGCTCATACTGCCCGGGCCGGAGTTCTACCCGTGCTTTCGTGCGCCCGGTGACGGCTCCGGGCGGGCCGCCGATGACGGCGACCTCGGGCGCCATCTGGAGGCCGATCGCCACACCGAGAGGGACGTTCCTGAAGTACTGCCGCTCTCCACGGACAATGAAGGCGCCCCGGGCCACGTACTCGCCGGACTCCGGTGTCTTGCTCACCTGGTCGGGGCGGGCGGCATAGACGTCCGCCGTGAAATGCCCGGCTTTCCAGGCGTTGGAGTAGGATGCGGCGAACTGAACGGCTTCATCCAGGTGTTCGGTCGTGCCCTTCACGATGACGACGCTCCCCCCGTGGACGTCGGCGTGGACGAAGAGATCCCCCCCCTCCATGTACTTCTTGACGAGTTCCTCGTTCTGGGAGGCGTCCCGGCCGCCGATGACGAGGACGCCGTCCGTGGTGGTGAACCAGCGGAACCGGTGATACCACCGTTTCTTCTGGAGGGCAAGGTTCTGTCTCCGCCGGGGCTTCTCGGCGATCATCCGCTCCATGGCCGAGCGTGCGCCCGTCTTCTTCTTCTTGAACTTCTTGATCAGGTCGTAGTAGCGGCCGATGTTCTGCTCGATCGTCTCGTGGACAAAGACCTTCACCCGCTCCTCTCCGAGGTCGAGCTCCACCGCCGCCTCAGCCGGATGGACCGCACGGACCATCTTTGCCGCCGCATTCCCACCGTTCGATTTGAGGATCTGCTCGATCTCCTGCCATGATCGGCTTTTGCTCGCTTCGTCGAGCGTCGTTATGATCCCGGTGACGGGAGCGTAGTTCTCGTAGAGCACCTCCACAACCCGTTCATACCGCTCAATCTTCTTATCAAACCCCTTGATCGCCTCCGCCTGGCGCCGGCGGATCACCTCCTCCTGGGAGAGGC
>ENA-UOOI01000600-UOOI01000600.1-fermentation-metagenome-genome-assembly--contig:-NODE-600-length-44650-cov-4.206548_pt1 | contig 44650 bp, 36 predicted proteins | sample MGYA00245779_ERZ724027 | MGnify/ENA primary metagenome ERZ724027 (study PRJEB28704, sample SAMN03018318) | fermentation metagenome | biome: anthropogenic terrestrial biome; feature: soil; material...
CTATATAGCTTTATAAGAAAGAGGACAAGAAATAGATGGATAATGAGGCTTTGTCAACGCCGGAATTAAAAACCGTGGATATGCCATATGAATTCAGGAAGGCAGAAGAGCAGGGAAAAAAACTGGCAAACAAAAATAAATTTTACATAAAGGATTCATATTTCGATAAATATGATAGAAAAAATTTTGATAAACTAAAAAATTATCGTTCGAATACCGATATTTTAAATTCAACGGAATATAATGATATGAAATTGCTGCTTGATATATGCAAGGAACACAATATTAAACCCTTATTCATTATTATGCCTGTAAACGGTCCCTGGTATGATTATATCAGCGTAGATAAACAAACAAGACATGCATATTATTCAAAAGTCAAGAATATTATTAAATCCTATGGTTTCGAAACCTGTGATTACTCAGAGCACGAATACGAATCGTATCTTATGGAGGATGGCATGCATTTAGGATGGAAGGGATGGTTGTATGTCAATGAAACAATTTCAAACTTTGTTAAACAAAGTTAAGGGAAATTATATTTTTTTATGCTGTATCTATTTTTTAATATTTGCCATAATCTTTATCATGACTTTGCTTATAAAGACTACGGGAGAAGTAAAATATGTATACGATCAGTTTTAGGCGATCAAAGTCGTTACATATGAGCTATAAAAATCATCCCGCCATTTATTTTGATGAATGGCGGGATGATTTTTATAGATCCTGATCCTGCATCATGCTTTTAATTTTCATGAGCCTTGTAATATTGTTCCTTTCATTCTCGTCGAGTTTCATGGTTATATATTTCACGGTCTCCTGAAGCTGGGGTATCATCACATATTCAAGGGCGTTAACCCTTCTTCTGGTCTTTTCGATCTCAAGGGCCATGAGCTCGCATGTTTTTTCAACCTCAGCCAATTCCAAAAGATGAGGCAATATGTCATATAATTTTTTTATTGCGCCGTCAAGTTCCCCGGATGTCTGGGCAAATCCATAAGGATATATGGGAGCATGCTCATCCGATTCCACGGAAAACTTCATGGCAGGCACATTTACGCTCATTACATTTTTAACTGCAATATCAAGGCTTATCTTATTCACAGGCATCATTATCGCCTCTTCCAGCATATCGGACGACATGGCAGCCTTTGCCATCATGAATTCCTTCATGGACATGGACAGTTCATCTTCAACTTCTTTCCTGAGTTTGTTGTTCTTTTTGATCAAGTCTATAAACTTTCTCATGAGCTCATCCTGCTTATCTTTCAAAAGCTTAAACCCTCGTTCAGCAACAGCCAGCCTTTTTTTCAGGCGGCTAAGCTCCATCCTTGTAGGATTAACATTAAGCCTCATCGCTCGTCATCACCCTTGGGCATGTATTTATCTATATATTCATCGCTTATCCTCTTAAGCTCTGTCCTAGGTATCATAGACAATAGCCGCCATCCTAGGTCCAGCGTTACCTCTATGCTTCTGTTCTCATATTCACCCTGGGATACATACCTTTTTTCAAACTCATCTGCAAATTTCGCATAAATCTTATCGACATCGGAAAGCGCCGTTTCCCCTAATATTACCGAAAGCTCCTTTGCCTGTTTGCCCTGGGCATAAGCTGAAAAAAGCTGATTCATGGTATCTGCATGATCTTCTCTCGTCTTGCCTTTGCCTATCCCCTTATCCTTCAGCCTTGAAAGTGAAGGCAAAACGTCTATTGGCGGCAAAATGCCCTTTCTGTAAAGTTCCCTGCTTAATATTATCTGCCCCTCGGTTATGTAACCTGTAAGATCGGGAATGGGATGAGTTTTATCATCCTCCGGCATTGTCAAAATAGGTATCTGTGTTATGGATCCCTCTCTTCCTTTGATCTTCCCTGCTCTTTCATATAAGCTTGCAAGATCGGTATAAAGGTAGCCCGGATATCCTCTTCTTCCGGGTACTTCCTTTCTTGCCGCAGAAACTTCCCTTAATGCTTCTGCATAATTAGTCATATCCGTCATTATGACCAGCACATGCATGCCCTTTTCAAACGCCAGGTATTCGGCACATGTTAAAGCCATCCTCGGAGTTGCAATCCTTTCAATCGCAGGATCATTGGCGAGATTTATAAAAAGTACGGTCCTTCCTATGGAACCGGTCCTTTTAAAATCGCTTATGAAAAAGTCTGCTTCTTCGAAAGTTATGCCCATGGCTGCGAATACCACGGCAAAATTGCTTTCACTCCCTAAAACTTTCGCCTGCCTTGCAATTTGTGCTGCAAGATGTGTATGAGGAAGTCCCGATCCTGAAAATATAGGAAGCTTTTGCCCTCTTACAAGGGTATTCAGCCCGTCTATCGAAGATATCCCCGTCTGTATAAATTCAGAAGGATAATCCCTTCTTGCAGGGTTTATCGGCTGTCCTGAAATGTCCATCCTCTTTTCCGGTATTATCTTAGGGCCTCCGTCCCTCGGATTTCCAAGCCCGGTAAATACCCTTCCAAGCATATCCAGTGAAACCCCAAGTTCCAGGGACCTTCCCAGAAACTTAACTTTGCTCTCCTTTATATTTATGCCTTCAGAACTTTCAAAAAGCTGAACCAATGCCTTATCCTCATTTACCTCCAGCACCTTTCCCCTGCGTATGTCCCCGCTTTGGGTCTCTATTTCTACAAGTTCATCATATGCCACGCCATGAACCTTATCTACAAACATCAACGGGCCTGCTACTTCTTTTATTGTCTTGTATTCCTTAAGCATTTTCCCGGCCCCCTTCAATCAAATTCTCAATATCCGTCTTTATATCATTATTGATTTCATCTATCTTTTCAAGTTCCTTTTCACTTACGTATTTAGCTCTTGTTATCCTTTCCCTTAGGGGAAGATGAGCTAATTTTTCAAAATCGGCACCCCTTTGGATGGCTTTTTCACCTGAATGATAAAAATTCATTATGACTTTGAGCATTTTATACTGTTTATTTATAGAAGTATAAGTATCTATTTCATGGAAAGCATTTTGATGAAGATAATCTTCCCTTATGGATCTTGCGCATTCGAGAGTCCACCTGTCTTTTAGGGATAATGAATCTATTCCTACCAATCTTACGATTTCCTGAAGCTCATTTTCATCCTGAAGCACGTTCATGGCATCCTGCGTAAGTTCCCTCCAATCCTTTATCCCCAAATTTTTCTGTATGAATGAACCTATTTTATCCTTATAAAGTGAATAACTAAGCAGCCAGTTTATGGCAGGGAAATGTCTCCTGTAAGCGAGATCCGCGTCAAGTCCCCAGAAGACCTTGACGACCTTAAGCGTAGCCTGTGTAACCGGTTCGGATAGATCTCCTCCTGCAGGTGAAACGGCTCCTATTGCGCTTAAAGCGCCTACTCTGTCCTCGCTTCCGATACATCTAACCTTTCCTGCACGCTCGTAAAACTCCGCGATCCTCGAAGACAGGTATGCCGGATACCCTTCCTCCCCCGGCATCTCCTCAAGGCGCCCGGACATTTCGCGGAGCGCCTCGGCCCACCTTGACGTGGAATCGGCCATAAGCGCTACCGAATATCCCATATCCCTGAAATATTCCGCAATGGTGATTCCTGTATATATAGAGGCCTCACGCGCTGCAACAGGCATATTTGACGTATTTGCAATAAGCACCGTCCTTTTCATTAAGGGTTCCCCGGTTTTAGGGTCCTTCAGCTTCGGAAATTCCATAAGCACATCGGTCATTTCGTTTCCCCTCTCACCGCAGCCTATGTAAACTACTATCTCAGCATCGGCCCATTTTGCCAGTTGATGCTGCACAACAGTCTTTCCGCTTCCGAAAGGTCCCGGAACACACGCTGTTCCTCCCTTGGCCACCGGAAAAAACGTGTCTATTACCCTTTGCCCGGTTATCAAAGGCTCATCCGGCGCGATTTTATCTTTATACGGCCTTGCCTTCCTTACAGGCCATTTTTGCATCATGGTAAGTTCTACTGTGTTTCCGTCACCCTTCCTGACCTTTGCGACAACATCCGTTATGGTAAAATCGCCTTCGTTTATCTCCTCCAGTTCGCCTTCTATTCCAAATGGCAGCATTATCCTATGTTCCACTATAACAGTTTCTTTAACGATACCTATTATATCTCCTGGAACAACCCTGTCGCCTATCTTTTTGACAGGTTTAAAATGCCATTTCTTTTTCCTGTCAAGAGCCGGTATGCTCACCCCTCTGGCAATGAAATCCCCCGCTATCTTGGCTATTCCCTCCAGCGGGCGCTGTATTCCGTCGAACATCGATTCGATAAGTCCTGGACCAAGCTCCACGCTTAAAGGTTCTCCGGTCGATACAACTTCCTCTCCCGGCTTTAATCCGGAGGTTTCCTCATATACCTGTATGGACGCCCTGTCACCCTTCATCTCTATTATTTCACCTATTAGTTTCTTTTCTCCTACTCTTACAACATCGAACATGTTGGCGTCGCTCATCCCTTCTGCAACAACAAGGGGTCCTGATACCTTCAAAATTTTCCCTGTATTCAAGCCATCAACCTTCTTTCTTAGATAGAATATCGACTCCGATAGCCTTCGCAACGTTTTCTTTTATGTTTTGAAGCCCTATGCCAAGGCTCCCTTGTGTTCCTGGAATCAATATTATAGCTGGAACCAGCTTATTTTTATATTTATCTATAGTATCTTTTATATCTTTCGCAGTGTTTTCCGTTATAAAAATCAATCCGTATCCATCATCGGCCATTTTATTTACGGCATTTTTGGCATCTTCTGCATTTTCAACTGCTTTTATAGAAATGCCGATGGCAAGGAAAGCCATGAGAGCGTCCCTTTCACCTACAGCCCCTATCTTATACATAGACATCACGCAGCCTTTTTTTTATACTTTCTGGTTTAACATTATTCTTTTTGCCTGTCAATATTATCCTCAGCATCCTGATCTCATTTTCAACTGCGGCAATATAGGCAATTACGATTTGTGGTCCAAGACTTACATATCTCGCTTTTTTTATGAAATCCATTATATAATCATCCCTGAATTTTTCAAGATAACCTATATCATTAGCTTTCATATATTCGCTGATAGCGTTTGCCCATTTATAATAGCCGGTATAAAATATCTTGGAGGCAAATTTATCGAGAGACTGCCCGAAAAACGGCGAAAATATATCGTACCCAATATTTCCGCCCTGTATGAACATCTTTTCAAATGTCGCAAGCTCGTCTCCGACAGCCTTCAGTCTTATAAACGACATGATATTTGTTACATCGATTATAAGCGAAGTATATTCTGTAAGGTATTTCATGCCGCTTTTTTTCGAAATTTCCATCATATATTCAAACGTACCTCTGTCGATATTGACATCTATATCGTTTGAAATATGAGTTTTTTTATAAACCTTAACAGATTCCCGCATGCGTCTTGCCAGGATGTTTGGAATTCCTTTGAAATTTTTCTCATCCTTTATTCTCATTAAATCCGGAACAGGTATCGTGCCCGCATCTATCAAAATGTTTTCCACATTCAAGTCTGAAAGTCTGCCCTTTATCAGACATTTAATATTGTGCGCATCATATTTTACAGCCATTATATCAACTACTTCACGAGCAGGAGACATTTTATGCATTTCCTTATACAAATCCTGTACAGCTATTTTTAAGCCTTCATCATATGACGGCATGTTTATATACTTGTCATATCTTGTTCCCTTTAGCATTTCAATGCATCCCTCAAAATCAGATGCATCCGAAAGAGATTCTAATTTCGGCATACCTAAAAGCTTCGTTTCCATGGACCTTATTCGGCCGGTTATACCGGCAAAAACCGTATTATCCATAAATAAACCTCCTCAGACCTTCGCTATTTGCCGCCAAACAGCATGGCGGCAATTGAAGTTTCAAGGCTTTCCCGAAGAGACCACACAAGTGCTTCTATGGAGCAGTTTACTTCAACTCCACCTTTCTTTAATATAAAACCCGATTCAATGCCCACCGTTTGCCGGCTTTCTGTGAGCTTGCCCTGTTTATTTAAACCTGCGAGCTTTTCATTTACCCTTTTCAACAATCCACTATCTATCCTGTGCTTGTCATTTTCCGCAAAAATTACTTCTTCATCACCTGATTCAACGTTTCTCAACAGCAACTTTTCGATTAATGCGGTATATTCGTCGTCTTTCATGCTTCGTATCTTTTGGATTGCGCTTTTAAAAACGCTATCGATCAAATCCTGCTTTGCGGCAAGTATCATATTCCGTTTATCGAGTTCAGCGCCTGATATAATCCTCTCGCTGCTTTTCAATCCTTCCTCTTTGGCTCTTTCTTTTGCATCCTTTACTATTTTTTCAGCCTTTTTTCTGGCCTCGGCGATTATATTATCGACCTTTTTTAAAGCTTCGCCCTCAATTTCCGAGGCTTTCTGCATTCCATCTTTGATTATCCTGTTTTTTAAGTTGTCTATCTCAGCCATAAATCCAACCCCTCCTAAAGAGGTATATTGACAATCATAAGAACCGATACAATAAGTGCAAGCACCGCATATGTTTCAACCATTACTGCATATATGACGCCGTCGAAAAATTTTTCAGGCCTTTTAGCAATTATCTGTATTCCCGCTGCGGCAGTCTTTCCCTGGGATATTGCGGAACTGTATTCGACAAATGCTACAGGAAGCGATGCTGCAAGAAACAAAAGCCCCTGATACAGTGTCAATGGCTTCAAGTTACCTGAAAGGAGACCAATCCTGGATAATATTATAAGAGCCGTGATAAAACCATAAAAACCCTGCGTTCCCGGAATAACCTGTAGTATCAATGTCCTTCCGAACTTATCCGGATCTTCGGTTACGAGCCCTGTCGATACCTCTCCTACCAAGCCAACACCCTTCGCTGAACCCATGCCTGCCATAAACGCTGCAAAGCCCGCGCCAAAAATTGCAAATATCGGTCCGCCATATTGTTTTATAAAGCCAAGAAAATTTGTCCATTCCATAATAAATAACCTCCCTATTTTTCCGTATCTAATTTTATAAATTTAGTATTTATTTTTAAAGGATTAAAAGCCTTTCCGCCGCCCTGATAAAATTTACCGAAGAACTCCAAATATTCAAGCCTGCATGTGTGGACAAAAGTACCAAGGCCGCCGACAAGCAAATTAAACGTATGGCCAACCAAGAATATAAGAGTCCCACCTACTATTGCGGCGACACCGCTGCCGAGCATATTTATCAAAAGGTCAAAAGCCCATCCTATAAGCCCCGAAGCAAGCCCGAGAGCAAGGAGCCTCGAATAGGAAAGTGCATCTCCAAGATATGATGTTATACCATACAATCCGTAAAGCCCTCCAAAAAACTTTCCCATTATGGTCTTGTTGCTTCTGCCCTGCGTAAGCAAAAGTCCGACAGCGCTTACAGCCGATATTATTTTTGCAGCCTGACCGCCTCCAAGCAGCATCCAGATAAGCCCTATGATAAGTCCATACCAGAAAAACACATCGTATACGGCGTCAAGAATATGTCCGGACTTAATAAGCTCATATGCTTTGACACCAAGCCCCGTAAAAATATGTATGAGCCCCAAGGCGATCGATACTATCAAAACTTCCATGGTATTGTCTACAGGACTTACCCAAAGAGGCTTAAGAGGAATTATTCCGCCAAAAAAGCTCCCATACAGCAATCCGAATATAACTGTAGGAGGGCTACAGTATAAAAGCACTTTTATAATTTTTCTCATGTTGCCTTCAATATTCGTATACTTAAGCATGAGCGCCGCAGCAATGCCCATAATCAAACCGTACCCGGCATCTGCCATCATCATGCCGAAGAAAAGTATGAAAAACGGCGTCAAAACCGGAGTCGGGTCGATTTCATCATTAAGGGGCAGGCTGTAGAGCGACGTTATTACCTCAAACGGCTCTACAAATGCATTGTTTTTAAGCTGTATAGGCGGTGCATCGTCCTCTGCAGGTTCCTCCAAAATTACAAGCGCATCGGGATATTTATGCTTTAGTATACTTTTTATTCTATCCGCTTTGCACCCGGGAACCCATCCTTCAAGGACAAATGTTTCCCTGGTCCTTGCAAGTTTGGATATAGTCTTCTCTTTTTCAAGCTTGGATGCCATAAAATCATAAACCTTTTCCATATCCTTGAGATTGGAAGCCAAGTCAAAAGCCTGGCCTGCAAGATCTTCATATTGCCTGTCGAGCTCTTTTACCCTGCTTTCCAAGTATTCTATTTTTTCTTTCGGCGCCATATCAAGATCTATACCTGTTTTGGCAAAACCGTACTTTTTCAAAATCTCAGATATTTTCCCTGTTTCATCTTTATGCGCCAGCACAAATAAATTTATTTTTTTCTGTCTTGAGGATACCTCTATTACAATGGCATCATCGGATGCAGTGCTTACTTCGGTCTTTAATTCATCTATATATCTTGCATTTATCGTGCCTATAAAATATACAGTCATCCTTAAACTGTCAAGCTGGCTTAAATCAGTATCCATGTTTTCCCATCCGAAGTAGGAACCTATTTTATTTGCAGCCGCTGTTCTTTCGCTTCTATTTTCATCCATTGCTTTGCTTATGGATGCACATTTGCCGTAAATTTCCTTCCACTTGGCATTGCTTCCAGCCTCTTTGAATTCTTTTAACGTAAGTATCTCCTTTTTAGTAAATAAATTTTCCTTTACATTCGAATATTTCTTGAGAAATCCACAGACAAGTCCTATTTTATTGTATTCCTCTTCCGCCTCTCTTAAAGCCGGTGGATCTTTAAAGCAGCCGGCTTCGCCCAACGAAGCATCTGCATCTTTTAAATCTACAATATCGACGGAACCATTCTCCAAAAGCACATTTAAAATTTCATCCTTTGAGCCGACAGATGCTGCAAGGGTTATTTTTTTCATCTTAACTATTGCCATCGACATCCACTATCCTTCCGATGATCAGTTTAACTGCAAGGCTTATCTTTCCTTCCTCCGTTGATTTTACAGCCGCAGCAGCAGCTTTACCTTTGCTTAAAATTTGTTCTGCTTTTATCTTCGCCTCGCTTTCCTTATTTTTTATGATATCCCTCGAAATTATTTCAGCGTTAGAAGTTGCATCAGAAATTACTTTTTCTGCCTGCTTGTATGCATCTTCTGCCATTTGCTTTTCCTTTTTAAGCGCAGATTCTTCGATGTTTTCGCTCTCACATTCAGCCTTTTTTATGGCGCCTATTATCTCATTTATCAAATAAGCTCACCTCCCTATGCACATATATACAAAAAGTGGGAAACTCAAAATTGAGCTTCCCACCCTAGAAACCTTAAAAAGTCTTGGAATCAAACTTACGTTTGTCCAACCGAAACCATGCAATATTAATTTTATTATCATCTATAAAATAACACTTTGACTATAAAATGTCAATATGTTCAATTTTTATTTTCCCGATCCATAACTCTTTGAAAAAGCTTCCGTCAGTATATTACCTGTTGCATCCTTGGGTCCCTCAATTCCCAGAAGTTTTGCCATGGTCCTTGCAAAATCGATGTTGTATATCTTCTCTGTATATGCATATCCTTTTTTTATTCCTTTTCCCCACATAATTGAGAATATATGCTGGGCGCTTTCATCCAATGAATCATGCTGTCCTCTTGCAATATATAATTTGCCTGTGTCTGTTTTAAAACTATATGGAGGTTTTGGCGATATTACAAGGTCGGCGAAGCCGTCGATTGCCCCTTTTCTTTGCATCTCAAGCTTATCCATTATTTCGCCGGCATACTTTTTGCGCCTTACGGCTTTTACGATTTTGTCAATATCGGAATTTGTATAATCTCCTGTAAAGGATATCTGGGCTTCAAGTCCTACACATACAATTACGATATCGGTATCAGGTTTTGGACTCTGGTTCTGGGACAGCACTTCGACTTTATAACCAAGGCTCTCTATTGTATCTACAAGATCGGCAAGCTTGGAATATCCATATTTATCAGGTAGTATTCCCTGCTGGCCAAATGGCGCCATCCCATGATCAGTCGTAAGCACAAAAGTCATGTTGTCATAGATGCCCCTGTCCTTGCAGGCCTGTATGAATTCCCCAAGTTTGGCGTCCATCTCGTGCAGCCTTTCTGTCACATTTTTAAGCCTTCCATCCTCAGTTGTTGCGACAGGCACTCCATATGCAGTCTTTTCATTGTGCCCGAGAGCATCAAGGTCGTCCATATAAAGAGCTAAAAATCTCGGCATCCCATCGGGCTGGATTTCACCGCTGCCGCTCTTTACTTTTTCACCCTTAATCAACTTTATAGCTTCATCAAATCTTGCGGCATAGTCAGCATTATCACCTGCCGTGATATAGGGCTTTGCAGGATCTCCTGCAACAGTCCCCCTGTTCTCCAGCGTAAACTGGTGCACCGAAGCAACCATCAGGCCCTGCCTTCCTGCCGCTTCCGCAATAGTCTCCGCTTTATTTTCCCTTCCAAATTGAATCACGGTATTGGTCTTTTTATCGAAATACCTGTATGCATTCCCCGTAACAAAAGGCCATGCCCCCGATACTATTGCAGGCTGCATTGCATTTGTTATAGAAGGCACTCCTGTATAAGCATTTTCAAACATCACGCCGCTTTTTACCAGACTGTTAAGTACAGGCGTCTTTGTATTCTTCCCTTTATTTGCCAAATCATAATAATATTTTGCAAATCCATCCCAGTTTATATACACGACGTAATCGTCATCGGGATCAATATAATCCACATCGCTCTCCATCGATGTAAGTGTACCATGTTTATCGGCATTCTTAGCATGTACTTGTTTTGCAAATCTTATAACCGGAAGTATTGAAAAAATCATTGCAGATATCAAAAAAAGACATGCAAATTTTTTCTTTTTCATATATTGCCATCTCCTTTAAAAAACCTTGGTAATTATACCTTAGGTGAACTCTTTAGAGTAATAGAAATATATTTTGCTCCTGGCAATCCCTTGTGGTCACCTCTGCAGCAAAGCTCCTTCTAGTATACCACCTGTCGCATCCTTTGGTCCATCGATACCGAGAAGTTTTGCCATGGTCCTTGCAAAATCGATATTGTACATCTTCTTTGTATATACATAACCCTTTTTTATGCCTTTTCCCCACATCATAGAGAATATATGCTGGGCGCTTTCATCCAGTGAATCATGCTGCCCGCCGGCTATAAAAAGTCTTCTGCTCGGCTGGAAGCTATACGGCGGTTTTGGAGATATCAGCAAATCTGCAAAACCTTCCATGGCTCCCCTTTTCTCCATTTCATCCCTTGTCATTATTGCGCCTGTATAAGGCTTATCCTTAACGGCATTTATAATCCTTACAATTTCATCATCTGAATAATCCCTTGCAAATGTAAGCTGTGCCTCAAGCCCCACGCATACTATTACGATATCAGCGTCATGTGATGCTCCCTGTCCCTTATCTAATACATCAACCCTGTAATTCAAACTTTCTATAGTTTTTATAAGATCGATAAGTTTTGTATAACCATATCCATCATACTCTAAGTCCTGCTGCCCATATGGGGCCATGCCATGGTCCGATGTAAGTATAAACGATGTATCGTCATATATGCCGGCATCCTTGGAGGCCTGTACAAATTCTTCAAGTTTTTCATCCATTTCATTTAGCCTTTTTAATACGCTATTTACTCTGTCCTCTTCAGTCTTTACCTGCCGTACGCCATAAGTTGTCCCGTTGTTGTGGCCTATGCCATCGAGGTCATCCATATAAAGGGCTAAAAATCCCGGTATTCCCCTTAGCCTTATTCTCTGTCCCCATTTACCGACAGCCTCCCCCTTTATGAGTTTTATAGCTGTATCGAAGCGCAAAGAATAATCGGCCTTTTCATATTGTATATACGGATTTTTATTATCGCCGGCTTTAGTTCCCCTGTCCTGTAAAATAAACTGCTGCACCGAGGCGGCATTAATGCCCTGCCTTACTGCCGCCTCGGCTATGGTTTCAGCTTTATTCTCTCTTCCAAACTGGATAACTTTGTTTGTTTTCCTGTCATAATATCTATAACAGTTACCCGTAGTTTTAGGCCATGCTCCGCATACGATTGCCGTTTGCATAGGGTTGGTTATTGACGGTATCCCCGTGTATGCGTTTGTAAACAGCACTCCTGATTTTGCAAGCTCATTTATAAAATGTGTTTTTAAGCTTCCGTTTTTGTTAGCCAGTTCATAATAATACCATGCAAACCCATCCCAATTTATATATACTACATGTTCCTTTTGTTTTCTTGTATCCATCGCGCTATTCAAAGAAGCACCTTCTTGTTTGAAGCAACCTAAATATTTGCATCATGCTTCAGATATATTTTAAGCCCTGATTTCCCTGATTCATATATAGAATTTATTATCTGCTGCGTCTTGAGGCAATCCTCTCCGTTTACACCCACATTCCTTTTGTCCTCTATAGCCTCATAGGCATTTTTTATTTCGATAAAATGGCAGTAACCCCAGTATTTTTTTGCGCCATTCCCATAATCGATTTTATCTTCATCCAGTGGTTTTATGGAAACATATCTGCCGTCCTTATACGATATAAATCCTTCATCGCCATTTATCCCGCAAACGCCCTTTTCACAGTGAAAAGTGATCTCTATAGGCATATCGAATGTAAAATAATTCATCGTATAAAAGCTTGCGAGTATGTTATCTTCAAATTCTATGATTCCTTCTGCCGTATCCTCTATCTTGAATTTTTTATGCCTCCTGTTATGAATACATGCCTCCACAGAAAGCGCTTCTTTTCCTATAATATATCTTACGATATCTATGGAATGGATAGCCTGATCGATTACGACCCCGCCGCCTTCTTTATCCCATGTACCCTTCCAGTCGCTTTTAAGATAATATTCATCCCTTCTGTCCCACGTAACTATTATCCTGGCCGAAAGAACTCTTCCCAAGTTTCCGCTTCCTATTTCCTGCTTTATATATTGAACCGCCCTGTTATATCTGTTTTGAAACATCACAGATAAAGTAACGCCATTTTCCCTGCATTTTTTAACCATGTCCAGGGCATCTCCATAATTAATCGCCATAGGTTTTTCTGTTATGACATGAATACCCCTTTGCGCTGCATAAACGGCCATATCATGGTGAAGATAATGGGGCGTGCAAATATGCACCACATCCAAATCTTCATCATCCAGCATTTTTTTATAATCAGTATAATATCTGCACCCATTCGCTGCCGCGGCAGCCCTTGCCCTGTCTTCTTTTATATCGCATACCGCGACAAGCCTTGCATTTTTAGTTTTCTTAATAGATACCAAATGCATCGGAGATATCCTTCCACAACCTATGACTGCTGCTTTAAGTTCCATATTTTCATCCCCCGTATACTACCTTTTCTACCTTATGACTTTTCGATGATGCATATGCAGCAAGGGCAATCCACATGGCCTTCGCGCCGTCAAGACCTGTCTCTGAAGGCTCCTTGCCCGTCTTTATTGTATTTACGAATTCACGCATAAGGCCTTCATCACCATCGCTCCCCCAAACATCATCGGTTATTTCTCCGCTCTCTTCGCTATAAATCCTTTCCACCTGCTTGAAAGCATCTACCTTCAATACACCTTTTGTCCCTATTATCTCCATATAAACTTCCGGCCATATAGGATAATTTTTGTGATGCGCCCAGCTCGTATCGATCGTAGCGAATACTCCGTTTTCAAATTCCACATTTAAAATTCCGCAGTCATCTATTCCTGTATTATATAGCATATTGCCTGTTTCGGCGTATACTGTTTTAACTTCGCTTCCAGTAAACCATCTCATAAGATCCGCTACATGTACGGTATGATCGATTATCGCACCGCCTCCGGACTTATTTATATCCAGAAACCAGCCCGATGGCATCTTGCCGTGATTTATCCCGGTAATGCACAATATGTCGCCTATATCTCCCCTGTCGATCTGCTTCTTTGCCTCAATAACCGCCTGATTGAATCTCAAAGGGAATGCGGTCATCATTTTTACGCCGTTATCTCTGCAGGCTTTCAGCATTGCATCAGCTTCTTTTGTATTTGTCGCAAACGGTTTTTCTACCATAATATATTTATGGGCTTTCGCAGCATCGATAACGGTCGGCATATGGAGCTTATTGCATGTGCATATTACAACTCCGTCAACCGGGGTTTCAAGAAGCTTCCTGTAATCCTGATAGTATTTTGTATTAAACATCGAAGCAGCCTGAGTTCCTCTATACATATCGCTATCCGCAACTCCTGAAATTTCAACATCTTCCATCTTTGAAAGAGCCTTTGCGTAACTCAAAGCGTGCATATGCTCAAAGCTTACCATTCCAATTTTAATTTTTCCCATCAATTATCACCTCCGGGCAGAACTACTTCCTTTGTCCTTGCAGACTTGACCGCTGCAAGAGATATTTCAAGAGCCTTTATGGCATCTTCTCCTGAAACCAACGGCTTCTTATTCTCTGTTATACAATCTATAAACTTCTGAATCTCCATGGTATACGGCTCTTCATCCGGAAACATCGGACTTTCGATGGATGTCCGCACGGCGTCGCCGTTTGGTACGTACTTTTTTATGGGCGCGCTGCTTCTGCTGTCAAATTCTATCTGGCCCTTTGTACCTATTATTTCAAATGTGGTACCGAATATGGAACCCTTAGGATATGCCCAGCTCCCTTCAATATGTGCTATTGCGCCATTTTTAAGCCTAAGCGTTATAAGGCAATGGTCTAAATTATCTATTTTCCTGCCATACAGGTCTCTTGCAAACACTCTTTCTACATCTCCAAAATTATACCTTATCCAGTCTATATCATGGATAATAAGATCTACCATGGGCCCTCCGCTGCAATCATAATTGCTATACCAGTTATTCCAGCTCCATGAAGGATACGCACCGGCCCGCGTCGTCCTTATCAGTTTTGGGATGCCTATTTTCCCTTCTTTGATGTTCTTAACAGCTTTTGCATATGCGGGGAAAAATCTTACGACATGCCCCACGGAAAATTTAACTCCTCTGTTTCGGGCACCATCTACCATTTCCCGGGCATCACCTATGCTTAACGCAATAGGCTTCTCACAAAACACATGTTTCCCATATGATATAGCCTTTAGGGCAAATCCCTTATGCATATATGTTGGAAGGCATATATCCACAACATCTATCTTTTCGTTCCTGAGCATCATATCATAATCTTCATAGCACTTCGCTCCATGCGCAGAAGCTGCCTTTGTCGCTCTATCAGGTCGTATATCGCATATGGCAACAACTTTTGCTCCCCGAACGCTCCTATAACTGTTGCTGTGGACGCTGCCCATGGTGCCTGCTCCTACAATCGCTACTTTTAGCATACATCTACTACCTCCCAGATAAAAAAATTTTGTCCGTACAATTACAATAAAACCATCGAATTCCCCTGATTATCTCAATTGCAATAAATATAAATCAATTATTTAATAAACTGTAGCTTTTCGCCATTATACTTTTCCAACACGCTAAGTCCCCATTCCACTTTGCCCACACTTGGCAGAACATGTGAATCGCTTCCAAGGCTTATGGAAATTTTATTTTCAATCATTTTCTGTATGACTGCCTCCCTCGGCGTATGCGTCGCACAATGAAGCTCCAGTGCCTTTCCCGATATCTTCAACATTTTAGCAAGTTCATCTATATATTCATTGTCGAAATATCTGCAAGCTATCTTATAGCATAACTTCTTTCTTTCTTCATAAGTAGTAGTTCCCGGGACGAGCAACTTTCCAAGTGGCAAATACCCTTCAGAATGTCCCAGTATATCGCCGGGTCCCCTTGCCATATTCAAAACTTTTCTTTTATAGGCTTCCCAGTAACAATCATTGAAATAGTGGCCCGGAATCAAAGGGCCGTCATATTCGACATAATGAGGGCTTGTTATGATAATGTCGCAGCTTTCTATAACTATATCGGAAAGCCTGAGGTTTCCCTCATAATCCGTACAGGTTTCAATGCCGCATAAAACATTCTGCCCGATCTTACTGCCATATTCGCGTATCCTGTCAAAATGGTCCATCAGTTCATCATCGGTTTTTAAGCAAAAGCTTTTCCCTTTATCAAAACTATCAAAATGATCCGTTATAGCTATGCTGTAAAGCCCGATTTCCTTTGCCCTGTCTATTACCTCGGCATAGGAAGCCTGACCATCCGAGAAATTCGTGTGCACATGATAATCGACCCTTTTCAAATATCTCACTCCTTAATGCCTGTTAAAGATATACCGGCCACAAAGTATTTCTGAAAAGAAACATAAACTATCAATACAGGTATTATTGCAAGAGTGGCGGCTGCCATCTTTAAATTATATGCATCGTAATACTGGCTGGAAAACTTAGCGACAGCAATAGGAAGCGTTCTTAATTCCTCGCTTGTCACTACGAGAAGCGGCCATACAAATGCATTCCAGCTTCCTATAAATTTATTGATGGTTAAGACGGCAATAATAGGCTTTGTTAACGGAAGCACAAGGACTCTGAATATTTTAAACTCCCCTGCACCGTCTATCCTCCCGGCCTCAATCAGTGTCGTAGGTATAGTCGACATGAAATTACGGGCAAGGAAAATGCTGAATGCATCTGCAAGCCCTGGAAATATGAGCCCGAAATAAGTGTTCACAACTCCTGACTTATATGCCATTATATAAAGTGGAATTATCGTTGCAACCCATGGCACCATTGTCGTCGCCAGTACTATCGTAAATAATACCTTTTTACCTTTAAAATCATACTTGGCAAATCCATATCCCGCAGTAGTTACAATGATAATATCCAGCACTACCTGCACTGCAGCTACATATAAGCTGTTTAAATAATAAAGACCGAAATTTGCCTTTTGAAACAGTTCCTTAAAATTATCAAGTATGAATTTCTTGGGGAGAATTTTTGGAGGCATATAATAAAATTCTTCTACTGTTTTGAAAGATGAAAATATCATCCATGCAAAAGGTACAATAACAAGCAATGAACATGCAATAAGAACTATATATAAGATTATATTTTTGTTTATTTTATTTTTTCTCATTATTATCTCCCCCCTTAATTGGAATTAGCATCTACATCCATGACTTTAAACTGCAGGATTGTAATTATAAGGATTACCACAAAGAGTACAAAGGACATGGCACTTGCATAGCCCATCTCGGTACTCGTAAACCCTTTTTCGTAAATGTAATATACGACGGTTTCGGTGCTCTTTAAAGGGCCCTGCAGCATATATGTTTCCTGAAATATCATAAATGTACTTATTATGCCTGTTATAAACAGATAGATATTGGCAGGCTTCAAAAGTGGAAGAGTAATATACCAGAACTTTTGCCACCACGATGCCCCGTCGATATCCGCGGCTTCCATATACATATCGGGTACCCCCTGAAGCCCCGCCAGATATATGAGCATTGAGTTCCCTGCTCTTTTCCATACTACGAATATGATTACGGACATCGCCGCCGTCTTTGCATCCGACACCCATCCGATCCCTGGAATTCCCAGCATATTCAATATGCTGTTGAAAAGCCCATAAGTCGGCTGAAAAAACCAATCGAATAATATGGCTGCAGCTATGGTAGATGTAATTACTGGAGAATAATAAACCACTCTGAAAAAAGTCATCCCTTTAAGTTTATTATTAAGCAGCATCGCAACGAGCAATCCTGCTGCCATCGTTAGAGGAACCGCGATAAAAAACTTCGACATAACCAGTATTGATTGGAAAAAAGCCCGGTCGTGAAGGAGACGCTTGTAATTTTCAATGCCGATAAAATGCATTCGCGGAGTTAGGGCAGTCCAATCGGTAAAACTTATTGGGAGAGCCATTATAGCAGGTATAATTGTAACTATAAAAAGATAAATAATAGCCGGTGCAATAAACACATACGGAACGATTTTTATGCTTTTAAATTTCCTTGTTTTAGGAGCTTTAAATAAATTTGCATCAGCCTTTGCTTTCATTGAATTTTCCATAAACTCACTCCTTTCATATATTTTTATTTAATTGACAAGAGGGAGGGAATTTCCCTCCCTCTTTAAGTTTTATTTCAAATCCTTTGAGGCCTCGGTATTCAGATCGCTTTGCAGCTGCTTTAATGTTGCATCAAAAGGTGCATCACTGAGTATCAGCTTCTGAAAAGCATCGCTCCAAATCTTGTTTAAAGCTCCTGTTTGCAGTGATCCTACTTTGGAATCATTTAAAGATGAAAGAAGTATCTTGACCTGTGGGTCCTTTACAAGATCCGCGTCGTTGATTAAGGCCTTTCTTGCAGGAAGTTCACCAGTGTTCTGGGTCCATCTCTTTTCAACATCCTGGCTTGAAAGATACTCTATCCATTTAGTAGATGCTGATGAATTGGCTTTCTTTGAAGCAACATATGCCCATGATGTAACTGCCGTAACACGTTTTCCATCTTTAGTCGGCACAAGGCCAATGCCTAATTTTACATTCGGTGCCGTCTTTTTTAAGTTGCCGAACATTGCAGGATGACCAAGCATTATAGCTACTTTGCCCTGTCTGAATCCTGCCCAGGTTGCCATGAATTTCGTATCATAAACCTTGGAAACCTTATATGCATCTGCCATAAACTTTATTGCTTCAACCGACTTTGGATCATCGGCAAATACATACTTTCCGCTGTCATCAGTCATTTTGCCGCCATTAGTATAAACAAATGCCTGAACTTCAGGATGATAGCCTGTTTCTCCCCATCCCGATTGAACCATTTTACCATTGCTTACCTTTGTAAGCTTTTTAGCCCAATCCAAAAGTTCATCCCATGTCTGAGGTCCTTTTTCCGCGTCAAGATTTTCCGCCTTTAAAAGATCCTTATTCCAGTAAAGAACTATCGTCTGCATATCTGTCGGCATTCCATAGTATTTTCCGCCAACTTGCAGCCCGTCGACTGCTGCAGGGACAAAATCGCTTTTTATCTTATCAGACGGCATTACCGTTTCGTCAAGTGGCTGAACTGCATCTGCCTTTACCAGTCTTGGGATCATTCCGGATTCAACCTGGAATACATCCGGTGCGGCATTGGTTGCAAGAGCAGATGTAAGTTTAGTTGAATAATCTTCCTCAGGGATGAATTCGGTTTTTATATTTATGTCGGAATTCTTCTGCATAAATTCATATGCAAGAGTCTTCATCATGTCATCCCTTGCCTGGCTGCTGTGCTGCCAGTAAATTATGTCTGTCTTTTTGTTCTCTGTACCTGTAGTCTGGGTTCCCTTCTTGGAACATCCTGCAAATACAACTACTAACATAGATACACAAATTGCTAAGCTTAGTAATCTTTTAAGTTTCATTAAAAGACCCCCTTTTGATTTTATATTTATTTGTTACAGTCATAAGACTGCTGTAACCAAACGAACTTCCCCACCATCTGCGCCAAGGCTAAAAGATGGGGATTGCCATGTTTTAATTAAATCTCAACCGGTCTGAATATGTCTCTTTCATATATTTCATCAGCCATACCCTTTAATGCCGATTCCTCTCCAGGTCTTGCAAATTTGATAGTCGTATTTTTACTGTATATCTGAAGAGCCCTGTCTTTGACACAGTCATTCAAGATATCGAGAAAGCCCCAGCGGCATTTGCTTAAGGGGCCGCCGATTACAACAAGCTCCGGGTTTAACAAATTTACTACAGTTGCCACTGCTATGCCAAGGAGCCGTGCCTGCTCTTCAAGCACATATCTTGCAGCTTTATCGTTTTTATTTGAAAAATCCACAATATCAGATAAAGAAAGCTTGTCTGTATTGACTATACAGGTTTCATATCCTTTTTCTTTAAGCTTCTTTATTCTGTTCAGAATCGGAATCTCAGAAACAACAGTCCCGAGACAGCCTCTGTTGCCGCATGAACATTCGGGCCCATTTGAGTCGATAGTCATATGCCCGAGTTCAAAACCACCGCTGGGCCCCGGCTTAAAAAGTTTACCCGAGTTTATATAGGACATGCCTACCCCGTTTTCTACTATTATATATACAAAGTTTTCATACCCAATCGCCACGCCGAATCTATGCTCGCCAAGTATAAACGCATCGGTATCTTTAAAAACGTAACAGTCTATCCCTGTTTTCCTTTTAACCTCTGAAGCCATATTGAAATCTTTGATATTGAGCCTTGATGAATACAGCACCTTGCCCTCTTCATGATCGATTACACCAGGGATACTTATGGTTATGCCGTATATTTTACCCGCCGCATCCGGAAATCCACCTTTTATATCCTGTATGCTGTTCAATATGACATCCATTGCTTTATCGCTGGAATCTATGGTACATTTAACATACTTTTCCCCATATATATCGCAGTTCAGGTCGGCAAGAGCATATCTTATCCCCTTGGGTGTCAAAATAGTCGTGATAATGCACGCCGACATCGGGTTTATGCCTACCATTACGGGACGTCTCCCACCATTGGATTCGCCTATTCTCGTTTCAGTTACTATTCCCTTTTGAATAAGTTCAGACGTAATCGATGATACCGTGGTCGGGCTCAGTTTTGTATGTTCTGCAAGATCGATCCTCGATATTTCCCTGTATTTGCGTATGTAGTTTAGGATTATCTGCCTGTTAAGATTTTTTAATGTCTCCTGGTCTAACTTTCTTATGTTCATATTTTCACCTTACTTTATTTTTGCATTGGAATAAGTCTATATAACAAATTTATATCTATCGTTTTGGAATATCTTTTATATTATGAAAATTATATATTTATAGAATTTTAAATTGAAATCAGTTAAATTGCATAGTATCTGCCGTATTAATCAAAATACTTTTTAAATTCGTTGGAATAAGTGTTTAAACAAAAAATAGCTACTAACTATCATCAATTTAAATAATATATGCAATTGTGAGAATAATCAAATATGATAATTATCTATATATAGCGGAATTATTATATCTATCTATATTTTTTGCATCTATCTGTCTTATATCTCAGCATTTATTGCATTAGCATCTATTTAATCGATTTTTAACTTACAAAACTCGAATCTAGCGAATTAACTAGTTCTTAAAATAACACAAGCTCAAATTGCAAATCGGACCAGAAGCAATAAGGTGTATAAAGATCATTTGAAGAATATGCATCCGAAGCAATAAATTTTTTTGATTTTTTGCTTGGTTTGATGTATCATAAGTTATTAAATTATTATATGTATAAAATTTTGATTTTTAAAAGGTGATATCATGTTTATTGAATTTATAACGAAAAAGTTCATAAAAAATTACAAGGACATTGAGAATAGAAGTGTGCGTCAGTCTTATGGCACCTTGGTAAGCATAATAGGCTTGATCATTAACTCCATGCTTTTCTTAATAGAGTTTATAATAGGCATCCTGGTAAACAGCATAGCCGTAACGGCGGATTCTTTTGACAAGCTTTCGGATGCATCTTCGTCCGTAATAACTCTTGCGGGATTTAAACTTTCCAATAAACCCGCCGATAAAGAACACCCTTTCGGGCACGGACGCATAGAGTATTTGTCAGCCATGCTGGTAGCCTCACTAATATTGCTGGTTGGCGTAAGATTCATAAGTAGTTCATTTTCGAGAATACTCAAGCCTCAAGATGTAAAATTTAATATTATATTCTTCCTCATCATTCTACTTGCGATACCTCTTAAGTTGTATTTGAGCCATCTCAATAAGTATATAGGTAAAAAGATTAATTCTTCCGCCCTAAAAGCTGCCGGAGCGGATTCGTTGAACGATGTCTTTACTTTGAGCGGAGTCGTGCTGTCGATGATCATATCAGGTTTTCTGCATATCCATATTGATGGATATGTTGGCGTACTGATTGCATTTGCGATTATCATGTCCGGTATATCTATAATGAAAGATACTATAGACCCTCTCTTGGGCGAGGCTCCGGATCCGACCCTTGTAAAGGAAATCAAAAGGCTTGCTTTAAGCCATAAACTGATAATCGGAATCCACGACCTTGTAATACACAACTATGGGCCAGGGAGATGCATGGCTTCATTTCATGCAGAAGTCCCTTATAATGTGGATATAATGACATTGCATTCTGAAATAGATAAAACCGAAAAAGAGATAACAAATAAGCTTAACATTTTTACAGTAATACACATGGATCCTGTATGCAACGATTCAAAAGAGATATCGGATGCAAAAGAAGAGATGGAAGCCATACTCAAAAAATTCCCCGAAATCGGTTCCATGCATGACTTCCGGGTAGTTGGTAAAGGAGAAGATAAAAACCTTATATTCGATATTGTAATACCCTTTGGAATAAAGGTTTCACCTGCAAAGAAGGAACTTTTAAAACAAGAATTAACTAAAGAGATCAAAAAAAAGCACCCTGCCTACGATGCTGTAATAACTGTCGACAGGGATTATACAACATAAAGTTAGCTATCTATTTTCTTACTCGATTATATATTTTATCAAAATCGATATGATATAAAAAAGATAACGGCAGGATCTGGATGCATATAAAAAATATACATTCATAAGATCAACCGTTATCCATAAGTTTAATGTCTATTTGACTGCATCCAAAGTGCTATATTTCTACTTTGTAAACACATGGCTTCCCATCCATATCTGAAGTAAAAATGATAGCATTTTCATCCGGCGTAAAAGCTGGATGAGGATGACAGTCCTGAGTTGAGCCATAACTTTTCCAGCTCGTGCCATGGAAGCATAATTTCTCTTCTTTTCTACTTGCGACATCAACTATAAAAAGAAACGGTTCTACAGGCGGTTGGGCATCCCCAACAATTATTGTATTTTTTGAATCCGAGGTAAAATGACAATAATTCGAGCACTCCATTAATTCTTTTATTTTCAAAGTAATAGGATCAACATATCTTATAGTAGTGCGGCCATTTATTTGCCTGTGCATAAATGCTATTTTTGAACCATTATTTATCCAGTATTCATGCGTAGTAACCACCTCATCCGGTTCTTTTGGCGTGGCACATCTTAAATTAGTGCCATCAGAATTGATAAGCCATATTCTCGCATCTATTTTAGTTCCCGGACCTTCATGGCAGAACATGAGAACGTTATTATTATGCGGCCTTATTTGAGGATGTCCGAGCCAACAGTGGGCCTCTTCATGAATAACCCTGCTCCTTTTATTATCTACATCGATATATATCAGGCGGCAGTTCGGTTTTACGGCCCATTGAGTTTCAAAAGCAGACCAGTTATTATTCTGTACAATGTCCTTCTTATTCATTTCATTGACAAGCATGAATTTATCGTCAGAGCTCATTCCAAACGCACCTATTTTCCATTTCTCAGGCGTTTTGTAAATAATTTCTTCATTCAATGAATCCATATCAAGTCTTATTACAGAATCTCCGTTAATATAAAATAAAAATTTATCGTTTCCTGAAAGACATGCACTGAAGTCATCGATTTCATAACCATCCGTAAGCTGTATATTCGCGCCATTCATTAAATCAAGTTTGTAATAGTTCCTATTGCCGTCCCTATTACTTGCATATATCAAATACCTTCCATCATTCGTTATCATTTTATTATAGAAATATGGATGATGGCTTATATATTTATCTGATGTGAGCCTTACGACTTTCCTTCCCGTATATTTATCATTATATTTTTTAAATATATTTACAGACTTTTGGCCTTTGCCCAAATTTTTGACCTCCATTCCCCAAGCAAAAGAATACACATTTTTATATATTTTACCTATGAATCAGACTTGCCACTGTCATATTTTATATTTCCTACTTTGAAAAACTTTCCTTGTTTTTATCATACCATTCCTGGACATATGCATCTACTTTATCACCGCCAAGACGCTTTCTCTCATTGCGCAACTGCTCTATTCCCCAATCAACAGTATATTTGCTTCCACCCGTCACTACTTTTGTCTCAATATCTGCTTGTATCGGTTGAAATTCAGTACTAAGTTGAGATATATCAGTGCTTGTAGGATTATAAGGCGTTGTCCTTGGGAATTTATTCTTAAGCTGTGTCTCAAGAGACAGCGATTCAACTTTGGCATATTCCTGGGACATAGCATCCGATGCAGCCATTATAGGAAACCAATCAGCTTTCGGATCTAACTGGCTTATGAGCGCATATTCACCTGAATATCCAAGCTCAGTTCTGTTTTTATCAGCATCTATAGCCTGCGGTACATTATTTACCATCTTATAGTTGCTGCCTTCTATACCAAACGTTATGGTAAACCATCCCTTGTCAATCAGCCAATCCATTAACTGTACAATAGCCTTTGGATTCTTTGCATCCTTATTGACACCTATTATACGATTCGCAGGGGGTTCCTGCCACATTCCAAACTTGCCGTACTTGGTCGACACCGATTCAAGCGGTACCATTTGAGCGTTAGGGACATTCTTCTTTAAATCTTTCCACTCATTTCCCATATTCCATCCGCCAAAATATATTCCTGCTTTACCGGTAACCCAAATCTGCCTCTCTCTTGTAAAGTTTGTATCTGTTATAAATTCCTTGTCTATTAAACCTTCATCGAACATTTTTTTTCTAAATGCCAACACGTCTTTATATCTTTCCGTGTTTAACGGATTGATTATTTTACCATTATCTACAATATTCCATGCAGCTCCATATAGAGCGGAAACTATACCGGCCATATTATAGTTGAATGCGAATCCATAGGTATCCGCTTTGCCATTACCGTCCGGATCCTGATTCTTGAAAGCTTCTGCAACTTTAAATAACTCTTCGTCGGTAGTCGGCATTTTAAGGCCCAGTTTGTCAAGCCAATCCTGTCTGATCCACATAGCATGGTTAGCTATTGAATCTATCCCTCTTTTGCTTGTGAAAGCATACATTTTATTATTAAAAGTAACATAGGGTTTTAATTCCGAATTTTTAGCAAGATAGTTTTTATACGCTATGCTGTATTTTTGTATATATTCATCTATAGGCTGAAGTGCTCCCTGGTCAACTAGTTGTGATATATAATCCCTGCTATATTCCCAGAGAAGATCCGGAGCCTGTCCGGAGGCAATAAGCGTATTCATTTTTTGAATATCCTGAGTCCTTGGTACAGGTACCCATTTTACCTTAACGCCTGAATTTTGATTGATGTATTTTGTCCAGCGGTTTTCCTCATATGTTCCTTCCGAGGCTGGAACCTGTCCTCTGTCTAATATGATAGCGCTTACTTCCTTAGGCAGCTTATCATACTGGTCTGCAGAATTGGAACCGGCATTGCCTCCCTCTTTATTTCCCGGTTTGCTTCCACACCCTGGCATAATTAATACCATAAGGACCATAAGTAATACTGAAACAACCCTTTTGAATTTCTCCAACTTCATTTTTATTCCTCCTTAATTTATTTTATATATTAAGCTTGTAAACTTAATATCAACCCTTTATAGAGCCTATCAATACACCCTTTACGAAATATTTCTGAAGGAATGGATATATACAGAGTATTGGAAGTGTTGCTATGACTATTGATGCAGCTTTCAGAGTTTCAGGCGCTACAGTATTTTCTATGATACCTTCAGTTCCTCCGGAAAGATTTGTATTTATCATTATCATCTGTGCCATATCGAGCATCTGCATGAGTTTCACCATCAAAGGCATCTTGCCCGTGCTTGTAATATAAATCATCGCATTAAAATATGAGTTCCACCATCCTACAGCATAGAATAGCGTGAGCGTGGCAAGCATCGGAAGGGAGAGAGGTATTACTATACGCACAAGTATTTGAATGTCATTTGCCCCATCTATCGCGGCTGCCTCCTCCAAGCTATCCGGGAGGCCTTCAAAAAAAGTTTTCATTACAAACATATTGTACGTACTTATAAGCCCCATAAGCCATAACCCCGCATACTTGTTCATAAGGCCCAGATTTTTTATCAATATAAAATTTGGAATCAATCCTCCGTTAAAGAGCATTGTAAAAATAATTATCAATAAGAAAACCTTTCTTCCCTTTAACCTCTTTTTCGATAACGAGTAAGCAGCAAGCACTGTTGCCGACATATTTATTATTGTGCCGACAACGGTTAAAATCACAGTATTCTTCATGGCAACAAATATCTGGCCGTCTTGGAGCAATTGTTTATATGCAAGAACATTAAATTCCACAGGCCTCCAGAATATTTCCCCTGAAGATACAGCACGACTGCTGCTGAATGAAGTCGCAACTATCTGTATAAAAGGATAAAGCGCAATAAAAGAACAAAGACCTATAAATATATAATTGATCACAATAAATATCTTTTCACCGGTAGATTTTTTAATAGTCAAAACCTCTCCCCCTTTACCAAAGCCCTGTTTCTCCCATAGCCTTTATTATTTTGTTGGAACCCAAAACCAGTATCATGCTTATAACAGATTGAAAAAGTCCCAGGGCCGTAGTATAACTGTATTGCATACCCTGTATTCCAAGTCTATACACATATGTGCTTATAACCTCAGCGACATTGGTAACCGCACCATTTTGCAGTATAAATATCTGCTCAAAGCCGACATCCATCATGGAACCCATTCTCAATATAAGTAAAATTGCTATGGTACTCCGTATCCCGGGAAGAGTTACATGCCAGATCTGCTGGAATTTATTGGCTCCATCCAGTACGGCAGCTTCATAAAGTTCAGTATTAATACCTGTTATTGCCGCCAAAAATATTATTGTTCCCCATCCTGCGTCATGCCATATGCCTGATAGTATAAATACCACAGGCCACCACTTCGTGCTCGCCATAAAATATATGGGTTTAATCCCGAATACCCGGGAAAGTATGATATTAATAACGCCTGTGCTTGGAGACAAAAGTGCAACCACTATACCCCCGAGAACAACCCATGAAATAAAATGCGGCAGATAAAATAAGCTCTGTGATACTTTTTTGAAAAAAATGCAGCGTATCTCGTTTAGCAATATTGCAAGAATTATTGGTATGGGGAAGGCAAACACAACACTATATATATTAAGAAGTAGGGTATTTCTAAGTATCATTAAAAAATCCCGACTTGTAAATAGTCTTTGAAAATGTTTAAATCCAACCCACTTACTGCCAAGTATACCGTCTGCAAATCTAAAATCTTTAAATGCTATTATTACTCCATACATGGGGCCATACTTGAAAACAATATAATATGCCAGTATTGGAACCAAAAAAAGATATAGATACCTGTCTCTAACTATCGCTTTTAATAATGGTGATTTCCCTTTTACTATTCCTTTGCCTCTATGAACTGTAACTGTTTTTTCACTCAAATGATATTCCCCCTTCTAACTTGAAATCATATGCCATAGCCCAAATTATCTATCTTCATCGAACTCCTTATCATTCACATAACCTATGCAGGATCTGTAAAGCGTATCAAATGTGCCACACTTTACAGGAGAGTCTATTTTTAATACCTCATCATTCTCTTTCCATATTGTTCTAATATTATTATCATTTATTTGGCATATAGCATCAGAAGCATCTACATCCTCTTTTATAGAACCAATAAAAAATGCCATAGTGCAAGATGCTTTTAGATCTTTAAAGCATATGTTTTTCTTCTCGCCGCTGTACAGGATAATATCAAGGTATATCTTCCCATCTTCATTTTGAACCTTATAACATATGTCATTATCACCGAAGGAACTATACAAGACCTTCAGTTTCAAAATTACATTCTCCGATGCAATGCTTATGCATCCATCAGTCCATTTAGAGGGAACCCCATTTTCTTCTCTTAAACCGGTAATCTCAAATCTTAACCTCAGATCTTTTGCACCTATAGTAGCATTTTCTACCATATCGAGGTTACAGTGGGTATCGCCGCCATCTGTTGCAAAATTGATCGCAGATAATACTCTGCCCTTTGATTGTACGCTACAAATAGTTCCGGAAGAATAATCATACCCGTCATGAAGACATCGGAGTCGAAGGCATATTGGCCTTTCTCTTGTACCAAAGTAAGCTACAAATGCTCTCCTCTGATTCCAGAAATCAGATTTGTAAAATGTGCCGATAGAATAATATTTGTCTATATAACATATAGCAGTTTCACTTTTCCTTCCGGAACTCTTTTTTACATATATACTTTTTTCAGTTCTTGCACCACAAAATTTCTCAAAGTATACTTTGTATTTATCCGGGCATCTCAGCCTTATTCTGTAAGTCTCAATGCCTGCCTCTACCTCATCCTCAGGAAGTAACTGAAGTCCTTCTCCTACAGACAGCTGTATTTTTGACCAGAGTTCTTTTCCCTGAATGGAAGAATAGCATCTGCTATGAGGCCCCGACCATTGCCCTGTAGGTTGATGGAAATGATGTGCCATGCATCTCCATCCCATGTCATTTAAATCTTTGATCATCCTTATGCATTCTTTATCTTTTATCTGATTTAACATTCTTGATATATCCTCTAATGCCACCATTGTATAAGTAGGGCTGTTATATTCAGTAAAATCTCCATTATCCATATTATATTTATGAAGGCCGATGAGACGCTTTTTTGCATAGCTAAATATTTCATCCTCGCCGAAAAGCTCTCCCGCAAAAAGTGTCACATATGTTCCCATAATGGATATATTTGTATAGTGCGGCCCCATATTTCTTTTCATAATAGATTTACATGCGCAGAGGATAGAAGATTTTACCGTGTTAAATATGTCCCCGGGAATTCTGCTCTTATGATCGGATGCAACCTGAAGCAGTTCCTTTCCGCAAAAGTCGGCCCAATTCCAATCTGGAGGCGACATCTTATCTAATGGTTCTTCATAAAACCACGACCATATTCCATAAGTGTCGTGTGATGGATTTTTATCCTGAAGAGAAATAACTTTTTTCAGAATGTCTATGGCTCTCAGCCTGTATTTTTCTATCCCGCTGTCGAGCAGCGCTACCGCATAAGATAGAGAATCCCTTGTAGGATGTACAAATTCTTCTTTTAATTTAGTATGGTAACCTGGCGAAGAAAAAGGCTTTTTTACCATCATTTCATTTTCATCATATAATGCATTCCATTTATTAAGGGCCCTAATGAAACTTTTATATTCTTTTTCACTCATATGTACCAATTTAATACGCTTCCTTATAACGAATTTTTAGTATGTTCTGTAATTTCATTCTATATACACACGCGCACCTTTTAAATGGCATATTTTTAATTAAAGTATCCTTTCTTATTTCTTCTTAATTAACTTTTTTTAATCAAATAGCCTTTTCTTTAAAAACAAAAAGGATAGTTCATGTACATCATTTAATATCATGAACTATCCTTGCTATTTATATATATCGATTATCTGTTTTGAAAAGTACCATTTCTCGTATCCGACCTGTATTCTCCTGGAGTTTTGCCCGTATATTTTTTAAATATCCTTATAAAGCTGTGGCAATTAGCATATCCAACTTTCTCTACTATGTCATTTATTTTAAAATCCGTATGGGTAAGCAAATTTTTGGCTTTTTCCATCCTTATTGAAATCAAATAATCAGTAAAATTGGTCCCCATGCTTTCTTTAAATACTTTGCTTAGATAAGGCACGCTTATATTAAATGTCTCTGCCAGAGAATTTAAAGTCAGGTCATATTTCATATAGTTTGATTGTATAAATGAAATTATATTTTCAATAAGTTCATTATTCCCTTTCCTATGCCTTCTTTCCTCTATCTTTTCAATATACTCCTTGAATATACCTTGTATATATTCTTCCATTTGTTCAATTGTTTCTATCTGAATCAATGCTTCAAATATGTTATTGTAGTTGCGTTTTGTCAGCTGAGTTATGTCTACTCCCGCATCCAGCATTACTTTAGTAGCCTGCATTACAAGCTGCATGCAAAGTTCTCTTATAATATCCGGTGGTATATTTTTCTTTACAGCTTCATTAAACATCCTTGAAATCTGTTTCCGGGCTTCTGCACTGTTTGTGCATCTTATAGAACTAATTATTGAATCGATAATTGGCAATATCATATAGAGCTGGCGTTCATCATGCACTTTTACATCATCGATTGAAATAATGGCATTATTGCCCATGATAACCTTGTATTTGAGTGCTTCGACTGCTTCATTATAAGATTTATAAATATCGTCCATACATTCATAACATGAACCTATCCCTATAGATACTGAAACATTGAAATTTGCATTCATAAAATCTTTAATAGCTTCTGCCACAGTCAATATTCTTATCTGGTTGCTTGTATTATCACCGGTTTCAAAGCTCATTATGATTGCTGCCCTATCATTGCTCGTTTCGATACCTACTCCAAGGTTTTCCTGATTTATAAAGTCCTCTGCCTTCTCAATAATCGTACATATATAAAAATCAATATTCTCATCATTTTTATTGTTTATCAGTTCATTTTTGTTATCGATGCTCACTACCATTACAGCAAAATTAGCTGGATATAATTTTACATTTACAAGCTCAATTTTTTTCCTGATATCATCAATATTTTTAGTATTCCCCATAAGCAAGTCCGTCAATAATCCCCACTTTATAATGGGCATGGTTTCAGTAATCTGCTTTCTCATGCTTTCATGATTTTTTATAACGTTATTTATGGTTCTCTCCATATAGTCAAGATTTTGGCATTCATCCTCTATTTGCCCATTTATGCCAATACCCTTTATATTTTGCCTTATAGAATGGAAAAACCTTTCGATTGGCCTTGTAGTCAGCTTGCCGACAAAGCCAATGGCTATTAACCCTATGGCGAGCATGAATAGCGAGATGGTAATCAGTACGTTTCTCGTAGTAGCAAGAGGCTTATCTACTTCTACGTTGGGGATTATGCTTATATATTTCCAGCCTGTATAGGAAGATGTAATATAAAATACAGTACATCTCATACCGTCTATTTTTTCATTTAAATAACCTTCTTTAGGACCTGTTAGTATCTGGAATATATAATTGTTATTAGTCAAATCATTATAAAGCATATCCTTTGTATCATGGCTTATAATGTGACCTGATTTATCCATTATAAATATATGATCCGTATCACGGGATTTGGCATTTTTGATAATGCTATAAAGTTTATCTTCATCCAGATTTACAACCATAGCACCCTTTCTAAAACCCACGCTGTTGGAAATTGGATATGGTCTTACCAGGGAGATTATATTTTTTTGAATAGAAAAAAGAGGATCCACCATAACTTTTCTAGTTGAAAGCCACTTATTATATCCATCCATGTTTTCATAATCTTTGATCCAACTGTTATCAAAAAAGTTATCGTTTGATTCCATTACAGTATCAGACAATATTTTACCTTTGACGCTTGAGTAAAGATAAATAGAATAGATATTGCTGTTTGAAAACTTAAGATTTATTAATTGACTTGATAATTTATAATTATTCTCGTAATTATCCGTACTGTCACTAGAATTGCCATCCATAAAAATTCTTACTTCAGGCTGCTGTACAAAATTTATCGCTTCCTTGTCTATTTCCTTTAAAATCATATCTACATTTTGATTTATTTGTTTTAAAAATGCTATATTGGTATTTGTAACTTCGTTTTCAAGATTCTTAGTTGAACTAAAATAAAATACTATTACAGTAGAGATAATTACAAATATAAAAATCAACATGTACCATAATATTATCTTCGCAAACAGATTGTTTTTTAATTTGTTTAGCATCTTTATCTCCATCTCCAGAATATACCGATCTTATATCGGTTAGATATTCTATTTTTTTCTAATTGTTACAAATAGGTTTTATGATTTATTCATGATATGAAATGTATTATTTAAATCGATACATTTCATATCATGAATTGCATCTTCAGGCATTTAGAATTCAATGCAGATATTTGCTATGCTGTATGGCTTTATGTCAAACTTCACTTTTTCTCCCATTATCTCGATTGTCGAATCCGTTTCAATGATATTTTCATTTATATCCATAAAGTACGCTCTCTTCGGCTCACTATAAAATTTAAATACGGCATTCCCATTTTTTCCTTCGGTTTCATAAATCCTCATTATTAGCCGATTCTTAACGTCGGACTCTGAGCTTGGCTCGCCTTCGGGGACCTTTATCGCTGAAACAGCCACATTCCCCTCCTCAAGCGATACAAAGCCGTTTATTTTCTTTAACTTTCCCCCATGAACGCCTACAGGCAGCGTTGACATAGGATGGTTAAAGCAGTATGAACTATCTATAAGGGCCCTCCTTGATGTTCCATCGGCCAATTGTATCTCAAAGCTGAATTTATGAACTCCAAGCTCAGGATACGGATCCGGATCGTAAGAGCTTCTGATCAGCGTCACCGCTATGGAATTTTCAAATCCCCTGAATCCATATTTATTGTTTGTCACAAGCATCACGGCTTTCTTGCCTCTTTCGCTGCGTTTTGCAAGGGCAAAATTGCCTGCAGGTACATCCATGTCCATAGGCTGCCTTTCAATTGTTCCAAAAGGTACATCGTATACATAAGATGCAACCTTGTAGTTTACAGGCATTATGAAATTAAGCTGCGGAATGCATACGCCGTTTTCCCCGACTTCGAGCCAGCGGCATTCAACATCGTATTTTAAAGCAGTGCTATTATCATCTAAATATGCATCTACTTTAAGGTATGAGTTTCTAAAGGGTATCTCGTAATGAATACCTTGCCTTAAATTTCCACTTGGATAACTGATATTCTTTATCCTAACATCCCGGTTGAGATTTGTTATATTCATATACCTTCCTACAATCCATGCAGTCATCTGCTTATCGGTATCCTCTTCTATAAGCCGGAATATACCGGATGGCTTAGCTGCATCTATCATTTCTTCTCCGCTTTTCTTATCTATAAACGACCTTATGGATGCATTATTTTTATCAAATACTATTTTTACTCTGCTGTTTTCCAGTATGAAGTTATCCTCTTTTTCAACACGAGGGTATTCGCTGCGGGGTACTTCAATTTCCCTGCCGCCGCCGTCCATCACATAAGTTGAATACCCGTACGACGGTACTTTCACTTCGAGCAAGATTTTTATATACGAATGCCCCCAGTAATAGTCAAATCCATTTTTAAGGAGCATATGAGGAACGATATTACCATAGCTATCCATAAATATGATGGATTCTATGTTTCCCTGCCAGTCCCAAACTGTAATCTCAACATTTTCTTCTCTGTCTATGTCCGCCGGGTTGAATACTGTAAACACCCTTTTGGTACCCTTTCCCCTGTCGCACTGGGAGATCTTAAAGTCTGAAACACCAAAACCAACACCTGCCCCCTCCGATGTCGTTTCCTTAATATCGATATCGGGATCGGCATATTCTCTTGTATCTATCAAATTTGCAATATTTCTGAGGGCTTTACTCTTTTCACTGTTTGCAATTGCCAGTGCCCTCTGATAATTACCCATGGCATATTCCCGCGTATCTATGATGCCCGATCCCGGGATAATATCATGGAACTGGTTAAACAGTACGTCCTCCCACGCTTTCGAAAAAGAACCGTTTCTGTATTTAAAACCTGTATAAAGCGATGACAGAGCCGAGAAAGCCTCTGCTTCGTTAAGTACAGCTTCGGTTATCCTGTTGCCGGCTTTAATCCTGCTTTGCGTGGTATAGCAGCCTGTAAATACAAAATTAAGCTCCCCCTTAACCTCTGGAAAATCGGCTCCGGAATTATCAAGATAATTGAAATACTCATGAAAAGTGCCGAATTCTATCCTTGGGAATACAGGCCACTTATTCATATCGATTATCCTTTCTATATCCCTTCTCGTAGGCCCACCGCCATGGTCTCCGACGCCATATACCTTGAGTGCGGTATTTATATTGTAGTTTCTGCAAAACTCCGGAACGAATAAAAACATCGACGGATTAATATCCGAATTGTATCCATAAGGTTCATGATATGCAATTACGGACTTCCCTGACGGCGCAGTCCACCTGTAAATGTTGTATCCTTCATATCCCCTGCAGTGATAATAATATTTTACGCCGCCATCCGACAATATTTCAGGAATATTGACGCTGTGTCCGAACGTATCGGGTTCAAAATCAATCTTCAAACTATTAGGATCTATCCCAAGAAGTTTGGAAAGATATTTCTTTGTATATAGCAACTGTCTTGAGAGGCTTTCGCCATTTGGCATGTTTTTATCACATTCCACCCATGTAGATGCAGTGACTTCCCATTTTCCCTCATCAATCCTCTTCTTTACTTCAGAGAGCATGTCAGGGTCGTAATCTTCCATGATCCTATAGACCGAAGCCTGCGATTGTGAAAACTTGAAATCAGGATACTCATCCATCAGATTAAGCATGGTCCTGAATGTGTCCAATGCAACTGCAGCGGTTTCATCCCATCTCCACATCCAGTTCATATCTATATGTGCATGGGCGGCACATATGACTCTGTATCTTTTAGCTTCTTTTGCAACCTGGAAGAGCATATTTTCCGCATGGCTGCATATTTCTTCGCTGATACTGCCGGTCTTGCTCACTTCAGCAACGGAATAATCCATCGCCTTATCGATCAAATCGTCATATTTTCCCGATTTTGCCTTAGAAAGCTCGATCGCAAATTCCAGTTCTGAATATAACCGTTTGCCGTAATAATCCGTACCGGAATCTTTAACGCTTTTTAATTTATCTTCTAAAGTCTGCACATCTGTATCCCCTTTCCAATATTTAGTTTATATATAATATCTTACTACACTTTTGGTCATATTAGATTACTTTGCATAAAAAACCACGGTGACTTTTATAAATATCACCGTGGCTTATAAGACCAAAATCTATCTATCTTTTACCATACAACGGGCCAAAATTTGCACAAGCCCTGTAATCCGCGCCTTCAGCATCCATCCCGAATGCATTCCATGTGCTCGGCCTGAAAATCTTATCATCAGGTACATTATGCATGCAAACAGGAATTCTGAGCATCGAAGCCAATGTGATCAGATCCGCCCCGATATGGCCGTAGCTTATTGCCCCATGGTTTGCGCCCCAGTTATTCATAACCGAATATACATCCTTGAATGCGCCTTTTCCTGTCAGCCTCGGTGCAAACCAGGTTGTGGGCCACGTTGGATCAGTACGTTTATCGAGTATATCGTGAACATCCTTGGGAAGTTCAACGGTGTAACCCTCTGCGATCTGGAGAACAGGCCCTAGTCCATCGATTATATTCACCCTGGACATCGTGACAGGCATGCCGCCTTTTGTCACAAACTGGGACGAATATCCGCCTCCTCTGAAATATCCAAGGCTTGCATACCTCCATGAAGTCGCGTCGAGACATTTTCCTGCTTCCTCAGGCGTAATCTCAAAGAAAGGTTTCATCGCATGCTTTCCATCCTTGCTCTGCTCACCGGTACCATCCAGCGTCGTCGATCCTGAATTTATAAGATGGATTATGCCGTTTTTGGCAAGACCGGTCAATTCCTTACCGGTAACCCTTTTTACAGATTCAGGGCTCCAGTATGTCCTGACATCTGAGAAAATCTGCGCCGTACCGGTCAATAAATGCCCGAAAAGCATAGCTGTCCCATTTAGGCTATCATTTTCCGTAGCCACTATGAAGGGTTCCCTTATCCCATTCCAGTCAAATGAAGTGTTTAGAATCGTCTCCATGAAATCTCCATTTGGAAAATGGTCTGTCCACTGTCTCTGTCCCTGAAAACCTGCGGCTATGGCATTATGCCCCAATGCTTCTTCTTCAAATCCCGCTTCTGCAAGCTTCGGGTTGCCGATCATGAGATCTCTAGCGATCAAAGTCATCTTTACAACTGTTTCCCAGTCTTTTTCCTTCTGCTCTTTTGTATGCTGCAAATTTATCGGATTGTTGTCTGGACCTTCTTTACAATTTTCTTTTACCCATTTTAATGCTCTTTTGTATTCATCTTTGTCATATATTTCTTCCTCTATCCTTCTGGCGAATTCGGACATATCGATATATTCATTCCTTATTCCGAGGTATTTCTGGAAAAAGTCCGGATTTACCGTCGAGCCGGCGATGCCCATTGCAACCGACCCCATGGAAAGATATGATTTTCCTCTCATTTCCGCAACTGCGAGCCCCGCCTTTGCAAACCTCAACAATTTATCTTTCACATCTTCGGGGATTTCGGTATCGGATACATCTTTTACGTCCCTTCCATAAATTCCAAATGCAGGCAGCCCTTTCTGGCTGTGCCCTGCAAGAGCGGCTGCTAAATAAACTGCACCGGGCCTCTCGGTACCATTAAACCCCCATACGGCTTTTGGTATGTAAGGGTCATAATCTATAGTTTCGGTACCATAGCACCAGCAAGGAGTAACGCTTATCGATAACCCAACGCCTTCTCTTGCAAACTTTTCGGCACATTCCGCAGCCTCTGCAACACCGCCGATGCATGTATCGGCAATTACGCATTGGACCTTCATTCCATTTGGATGCCTTAAATTTTCCTCTATCAACCTGGCAACCGATTTTGCCATATTCATCGTCTGGCCTTCAAGAGACTCCCTGACACCCCTTCGCCTTCCGTCAATAATCGGCCTTATGCCTACTTTTGGTAAACTTCCCCTAAGCCTTTTTACAGGTTCATTTACACTGATCTCTTTAACGTTAGCCATTTTTGCTTCCTCCTTAAAAATATAAAAGGAATTCATCCGCAGTGCATATAAAGTTTATGCACAAAAGATGATTTTCCAATAAAGCTAAACGTTTAGCTTTTAATGTAATTATATGCCATTGTTTCTCTAAAATCAATCTTATGTCCGTCAAAGGGAAATTTTTTATCGAGTGCATATTTTGTATTTGAAGAATATTTTTGATATACGCCAGAACTCCAATTTGCAACTTGCAATTTCATATAAATAAAGCAGTATGGTTTATCTTGCAAATGAACTATCTGACGAATTGAAATAATATCTTCGATTCGTAATATGAGCTCTATGTTATTTTGAGCACTCATTTGTTGCTCAAAATAACATAACCCTATTTATCATAATTTCAAATTACGAATTGAAATAATACAGCAGCGCTTGACACGGCATTTTAATTAAATTAATATTTAGACATATTAACACAGGAGCTGATTTATAAAATTGAGTGCTACAATAAAGGATGTCGCCAGATTGTCAAATGTTTCTATCGCAACAGTTTCAAAATATTTAAATGGCGGCAACGTAAAGGAAGAAAACAGAATAAATATTGAAAATGCCATCGATAAACTGGATTACAGAGTCAATAATTTCGCGCGGAGCCTCAAAATCAACAGGGCAATGACCATAGGAATAGTCGTGGACAGCATTACAAATACATTTTACACAGGTATAATTTCAGTCATTGAGGAATTTCTTAATGAAAAGGGTTATGCCAGCATAGTTTGTGAGACCAAAGAAAATGATGATATACGCAGAAAGAGAATGGATTTTTTGCTGCGCAAAGGTGTGGACGGCTTTATTATATTCACTACAAATATCTCGGCCGATTTTCTGGATTATTATATAAAAAAAGGGGCCGCTATCGTCGTTGTAGACAGCATAGCGGATGGCGTCGACTGCGACTTTGTCACCTCCGATAACATATCCGGAGCATACCAGGCAACAGAACATTTTATATTAAAAGGGCATAAAAAAATCGCCATAATAACAGGAGAAGAAGAAAACTTTTCCGCCGGCGAGAGGCTTAAGGGATACAAAAATGCGATGAAAGATCATAAAATACCGATTTTTGATCGCTATATATATAAAAATTCATATGACTTAGAAGGCGGATATAATTCATTTAAAAAAATAATATCCGATAAAAAAAATATGCCTACAGCCGTACTCATATCAAACTATTTTATGGCTGTAGGCGCGATCATTGCGATAAATGAAAACAATATTTCTATTCCTGATGATATTTCAATAATATGTTTCGACGACCTTGAGCTAAGCAAAGTATTCAAGCCAAAATTGACATCGGTCTCCCAATCGTCTAAAGGTATCGGCATGAACGCAGCCAAAATGCTTTTGGATAGAATCGACAGCAATAATAAAATAGGAACAAGAACTGTAAGGGTTCCTGTAAAGATCACTGTAAACGATTCCATAAAAGCACTGTAACCTGATTCTGCTGCTAACTCTTAACATACAGGCGGGATCTACCATTCTACACTGATTGTCAGCCCATCATGGCAGTTATGATACCTGAGCAGAACAGTGCTGCTTTCCTCATTCCAATTAAGTTCGATATTTGTATTTTTGCTGCTTTTTGATTCATGAGCCTCCGCTTTAATGGGTCTTTGAGCGCAGTAAAACCTTGCGGAAGCTGTCACCGCCTCAGGTCCTGTTGCACTGAAGCTGAATCCGTTTTTCAAAGCGCTGATATTTTCTATCCTTGAAGAAGCTGCAATGAGCTGTAAAGATTTTCTGACTTTTTTGAGATCATACAGCAAAGCTTGCTCTCCCGGCCTTATGGTAAAAGTATCGCATACAGGCAGGAGTTCATCGAATAGATTTACGAATTTTCCATTGAGCACTACAGGATCATTGCTTATAGATTCATCCATTACGGATGCAATTATATAAGGCCCTCTGTGAAGTACGAAAGAATTTCTAGGCTCTATCTTAACGCCTTCATCCTTTAATGCATCGGCTGCAGCCTTTACAGTCTCTCTCAGCTTATCCGCATATTCCCTGCTTTTGGCGCACTTTATAGGATGTACTCCCAAATATGCCAATACGCCCTTTCCTATATTATATAATCCCGGTTTAATATCCGCCTTTAAACCTAAACATTCAGACAGATGCTCTGCAGGGGTCTTATATTTTCTTTTCCCCGAGTTCCACCATTCATGCACATTATGAAAGCTGTCGCTTCCATCCCCAACATACACCAGCGCTCCTCCGTTTTTGACCCACTCGGCAATTGCATTGTGAATATCAGGATGCTCAGGTTTCATAAACTCATAGCTCAAAAGTAAGACTTTATAATCATCGATATACCCTGCAAAGCGCCTGATATTATCAAGCTGTACCGGCCTTATGGGTATTCCATGCTTCAATATCGGAAGAGCCAGGCCATAAAAGGATGACCAGTCTATAAGCTCTGATACCTCTAAATCATTCAATTGATCATATGATGTTCCATCGTATTTAAAAGATTTGACCCTTTTATGCCAGTCAGGGTAATTTCTCTGATACATCGCGGAGTCCGCAAGCAAAATACCTATCTTGGAGCTCTTATTGTCCCACCTGATATCATTCTGTTCCATATCCCTTAAAGTATTCATCAATGTTAAAAGTATTGTAGCATATTCCCCTGGGATACCTTCTTTGCCTTTTCCATCCCCTAATGGGTATGTGCCGTTAAATACTCTGTTGGGCCATGGGCAAACTTCATAGTTTGATACATCCGGATGCAGCAGCGATGCGGCTACAATTTTAAAATAATTTTCTTTATAGTCCTTCCATGTGTGATTTGGATTGTCTTCTATAGGATCATGCAGAAACCACATATTCCTGCCCGTCCCCCTGACCAGCTCCTGCATAATTCCATATTCCAAAAAAGCAGTTTCGAAAGTACGTTCCTTTCTCACTCCTTCATATACATTAGGAGTCCTCGATGTTCCTGTCCATATCTGGGCAATATAGCCATCGACCGACGGAAGATCAATAAGGTGGGACTCGGGGCTTACAATCCTCCACTGGGTATAATTGACGAGGCTGTGGGTGGGAACATAAAAACGCAGATTGCGGTTATATTCCACCTTTGCATATTCCTTCAGATTGCTGCATAACCTGTCAAGACATCTCGTATATAAATATGCTTTTAAACGCGAGGCTTTATATTGCCCGTCCACAGATTCATGAGGTTCCTTCCACGGTTCCTTGTAATAGATCTCCCATTCCCTTTTAAAAGCATCGGAGTATCCGCCCTCTACCCAGAATTCCGGCTCCTCAAGATGAATCGCGTCTACTCCGGCGTCTACAGCCCGTTTAATCCGAAGTGTCAGAAAATCGGAATACGCTATGGTAGGTACCATATATGGCATATCAACTGATGTCCCATGAATTATATTATCATATTCGCTGTTTTTTTGCGCTTCATCCCAGTGAGTCCTTCCATCTATCTTTCCATTCAGATAATCCTCATATCCTCCCCAAGCAACACCTGTCATAAGGTGTACGACATAGCCTCTTTCTTTCCACTTTTTAATCCTTTCGGGCATATCGTCTCCTATGCCATAAACCATTACAAAGTCTGTTTGAAGATCTATCCTGGGATTATAAGGTCTGGATTCCTGAAAGCCTGTTTTCTCTTTCTCTCTGCCTTTTCCTATCATTATAGAATACCTCCAATATCATTTACTAAAGTTACAAATGTCCGAATAACCTATTTTATATTCTAATAATACATACACATCAAATCCTCGCACTATTTATAAAAGGCTGTCTCAAAATAAATTTTATATACAAAATATTGAGTTCACAAATTTAATCTACTCAATATTTTGTATTATTTCTTTATTTCGAGACAGCCTCTATTATGCCATTATTTACCTTGTTTTGCCATAAAATTATCAAGCTGTTTTTGTGTATCTTCAATTATCTTTGGCATTCCAGCTTTATCAAGATCGGATAAGAATTTCTGGTATGCAGCATCTGAAGTTACAAGCCCGCAGCTTATCGGCCTGCCTTCCTCCGTCATTACCTTTGCGGCTGCTGTTGACTCAGCAACAACATTAGTATTTGAATAAGAGAACTTCATCAAAGGCGAAGCTTCCGGCTTCAAATTATTCCAGAATTTCAACGCATCCTTAAATGACTGAGGATCTGTCGTCCATGTCTTCAAATAAGGTGTATGCATTGTAAACCACGGAGTAGGAGCAAACCTGTCGGTGGGGTTAGTTCCTGCCGGCACTTCGGCCTCATCGCCTTTTAAGTTATATGTTTTCCCCGGAATTCCAAGCATATACATATTATAGTTGTCAGGATTCTTTCTGAGCCAGTTCAAAAACATTATAGCCCTTTCAGGGTTTTTGCTCGTAGATGAAATCTGCGCATAGTTATTAACAGGCTGCGTATTTACCCATCTGCCGTCTTTGTTAATGATAGAGAGCTCTATTTCTCCTCCCGGCACATTCTTGGCAAGAGCATTCTGCCTGTCGGTTATGTTGAATAAATCTCCCGCCATTGCCGCTGCTTTGCCCTGTATGAATTTTCCATCACGGTCGGTATCTGTAAGTATGTCCTTTTCAAACCAACCTCTTTGCATAGCCTTTTTATCCTCTTCCCATACTGTCTTGAACACGTCCGTCTTGTACCAGTTTTCAACTTTGTAAGGTTGTTTATCAACATCTATATACATCCCGTTGAACTGATACTCCACATGTCCTAAATGGCTCTTATCGGCAAGTATTACATTCAAGCCGTCGCCGAGGAATGGTATCATACCCTTCTCGTTTTTAGCTATGGTATCCAGATATTTTTCCAAACTTGCCTGATCCGTTATTTCAGGAAGATTGTATTTTAATCTCAAATCTTTGCGGTCCAAAAATCCTCTGCCCATTTCCGTCATAGGATATACTGCCGGAACGCCATAGATTTTACCGTCAATCGTAAGCGTATCCCACAGATCCTGCGGTATCTGTTTTTTCAAGTCCGGACCATATTTATCCACAAGGGAAGTTATATCCATGCACTGTTTCCTTGCGATATTCCCGGATAAATCACCAAAAAAGCTTAAATAGATATCAAAATTTTGCCCTGCGGAAGCCTTAAGCTTAACCTGATTTGCATAATCACTCCACGGGATATAATTTACCGTAAGGCTGATATTCAATTCATCCTTCGTTTTATCCTCGATATTCCTTAAAACTTCATCTTGCTGTTTTGGCCTGTCTCCTGCCACATAAATGGTAATAGGCACCTTTTTCAGGCCAGATGGACTCTCAGTAGCTTTTTTACCCTGTTTAGCACAGCCAACTACCAGAGAAACCATTATACTCATTATTATGAGCATACACATCAATTTCCTCTTTGTCTTCATTCTTTACACTCCTTTTCAATTTTACTGATTGTGCCAGTCTAAATATTTCATTATTATAGCACAACAAGTATTTATTATGCTAACCGGCATTGCCGGAAATAGCCTAACCTTTTATAGCCCCGATAGTTATCCCCTTTATAAAATATTTTTGAATGAAAGGATACACTAAAACTATTGGGCCTATAGTCACGATGACCGTAGCCATTTTCGTACTCTCTGCAGGTATATTGCCTGTAACATGTGCACCGGATGTAGCCACAAATGTTACCCTTGAAAGTATCTGCCTCAGAAGATACTGCAGCGGATACAGTCTTGTATCATCTATAAGAAGTAATGCTAAAGTCCAGTCATTCCAAAATGCGAGGGCATAAAATAGAGTAATGGTTGCGAGCCCCGGCAGCGCCAGTCTCAAAACTATGCTCCAGAATATGCGAAATTCGCCTGCGCCGTCAATCTTCGCAGATTCCATGATCGAATCAGGTAATCCTTTGAAAAAGTTTCGTATCAGGAATAAGTTAAAAGGATTAAACAGCATCGGTACGATCAAACCCCATATGTTGTTTGAAAGATGAAGTTTTAGAAGCACAATATAAAAAGGAACCAATCCTCCGCTAAAAACCATGGGTATATATACAAGCATGTTAAAAAAGTTTTTGTATTTAAGCTGTTTTCTTGACAACGCGTAGCCCATCATCGATGTAATCAAAACTGCCAGTAGCGTACCTACGACCGTTATGAATACAGTTACTTTATATGCATTGAATATAGTGCTTCCCGCACCGAACAATCCCTTGTATGCGGCTAATGACAGCTGTTTTGGTATTATACTGTAGCCATACTTTGCAATGCTTCGTTCATCGCTGAACGACACGGACAAAACTATTAAAAAAGGCAACAGTGTGACTAACGATACCAGAGCCAGAAAAATTGTATTTATTACATTGAATGTTTTTAAACCTCTATTCATATTCGATTCACCCTCCTAGAACAATCCCATGGTATCATCATACATCTTTGCCAACTTGTTAAAAATCAAAACCAGAACAAATCCCAGCACTGATTGGTATAATCCCACTGCAGTTGCAAGGCTGTACGCACCGTCCGTCCTCATAGCCCTGAAGACATAAGTATCTATTACATCGGTATTTTTAAGCAATACTCCGTTATCCCCGATTATGGCATACAGCATGCCGAAATTACCATAGAATATCTTCCCGAGAGCTAAAAGCAACAGCAGCACAATAGTCGGCATCATCTGCGGGATGGTTATCTTGAATATTTCATCCATCTTATTGGCGCCATCGATTCTTGCCGCTTCGTATATTTGACTGTCTATAGATACAATAACGGCTAAATATATTATCACGTTATATCCAAAGGACTGCCATGTATTTATAACGGTAAGTATGCCCCTCCATAGCTGCGGCATATTATACCACGCATGAGTCGGCAAACCGATGCCGGCTAAAAAAGTATTCAAAGCCCCGAATTTATCGTTGAGAAAACTGTAGACAATAGCGCTTATTATTACCCACGATAAAAAATATGGGAAAAACATGGAAACCTGAAATACCTTTTTCAGTTTTTCATTTATCACTTCATTTAATAATATTGCTATAGTCACGGCAAATACATGCCCGACAACAATAAACAACAGATTTAAATACAATGTATTAAAAGTTACCTGCGATGCATAAGCAGATTGGAAAAAATCCTTAAAGTATTTTATACCCGCAAAAGGGCTTTTCCATATTCCATCTACCACATTATAATCCCTGAACGCTATTTGAAGTCCCGTCAAAGGATAATAGCTGAATATTAAAAGGAAAACAACTGCAGGCAATGTCATCATATATAAAACCCAGTTTTTTTTCAGTTCAAATATAATGCCATGTTTTTTAACTCCTGCAACCGAATTTTTATCTGCACTGTTTGTTTTTATTTTTGTAGTCAAGTAAAGTTCCTCCTTCCGCAATATTTATAATTTTAACAATTATCTCAAATTGTTTCAGCATTTTTATTATAATAGCCCTCTTACCGGTTTGAACATAACAAAATTTGAATATTTTATTGTAATTTTATAAAAATGTTTAACAACTTTTTAAAATAAATACATTTATTTCGTTGCTTTATATTTTTATAATAATCACAAAATTTCACAATTCATAAGTAATAATGCTATTCATCAAAGATATATCCTATACTCTGATAATATTTCCAGAACAATAAAAAAATAGTATAGTAAATTATTACCATACTATTTTTAACCTTTATAAACCCTGTAAACAGCCTATTTTAATCCCTGTGCTTTTTTATAATCGATTTTGTATTGGTTCGGCGTCACGCCAAAATGTTTTTTAAATGTAGCGGTAAAATAAGATTGATTGGTATAGCCGACATCGATGGCGACATCATTTACCGACACCTCGCTGTTTTTAAGCAATTCCCCCGCCTTAATCATCCTAAGCTCCACAATATATTCGTTTAGGGATTTACCCATGTACTCGCTGAACAATTTGCCGAAATAACCCGGTGTCAGGCCTACAATGTCCGATACACACTCCGTGGATATTTCCGGTTTATAGAAATTATCCTTGACATATGATACGGCAATTTTTACCATCTCAAGTTGCTTCGTATTCTTCTTTTCTTTTAATTTTTCTATAATGTCGCTGCAGTATGAAATAAACCATGTCTTTATGTCTTCAA